>Ga0265298_10002024_pt1 | contig 29119 bp, 21 predicted proteins | sample AusTroGonzalo_MG_3_FD_193486 | JGI IMG/M metagenome (GOLD analysis project Ga0265298, IMG submission 193486) | Bovine rumen microbial communities from tropical cattle in Woodstock, Queensland, Australia - Gonzalo_01 | ecosystem: Host-associated > Mammals > Digestive system > Stomach > Rumen ...
TCGGGTTGTTTTTTTGCTCTATTGCCAACCCTGTTGACCTGCAAACAGCCCAATCCGTTGCCTCCAAGTTTATGGATACCAACGATTTGCAACTCGTCAAAACCTATCAAACGGACAAAAACGTTGCTGCCTTGTATGTTTTCAACAGCGCGAATGGCTTCGTCATCGTGGCTGCCGACGACTGCGAAACGCCCATCATCGGCTATTCCCATGAAGGCCGTTTCGACCCGAACAATGTTCCCGTGCAAATGGCGGATTATCTTCAAGATTTCGTCGACAGAATCCAATACGGCATTGAAAACCATATTGTTGCAGATGAAATTACGGCAAGGCAATGGAAGCTCGTGAAAGCCACAGGAAGAATCAACGAGGCTAAGGACAACAAATCCGTTGGCCCCTTGCTGACCGAGAAATGGCACCAAGGCTGCCTTTACAACAGCCTCTGCCCCGAAATGAGCGGCCCCTGTGAGCATGCCGAAGTGGGCTGCGTGGCAGTAGCTATGGGACAGATTATGCATTATTGGGGTTATCCCTCCACGGGTTGGGGGTCTCACTCTTATAACAATTCCGGATTGGTGCTTTCCGCTGATTTTGGCAACACCACCTACGACTGGGATCACATGCCCGATTCACTGACAGGAAACTCAAGCGAAACTGAAATTGAAGCCGTTGCGACCTTGTTGTTCCATTGCGGCGTTTCGGTGGATATGAAATATAACACCAACGGTTCGGGAGCCGATTCCGATGATGTACCTGATGCCATGAAACGCTACTTCAACTTTTCCAGGCGCATCCACGGGGAAAAGAAAGCCGATTACACAAATGATGAATGGTTGTCCATGTTGAAAACCAACCTTGACGAGCAACGGCCCGTGCTTTATTCAGGACATGGTGACGCTGGAGGACATGCCTTTGTATGTGATGGCTACGACGACAACGACTTGCTGCACTTCAACTGGGGTTGGGGCCGCGCCGATGGCTATTTCGCTTTGGGCAACCTAAATCCCATCGGTTATGAGTTCAACGAGAACAACTACGCCATTTTCGACATCATCCCGCAATTTGAGCCTTGGATTGTGGAAGCCACGCCATACCCACCCGCGGCAGGCAGCATCAACGGAACAGGAGAATACCATCTCGGTGACCAATGCACACTTACCGCAATGCCCAATGAAAACTGCAAGTTTCTCCATTGGAAGAAAGACGGGAGGGTTATTTCATACGACACAATATATTCCTTTATAATCAACAACGATGTTAATGACATCGAGGCCTGCTTTTCCTATAAACCATTATTGGATATCACAGCGCATCATGCGCCCGACACAAACGATGTGAACAGCCCTTGCATCAGCTTGTCGTGGAACTTTGACGATAAACACGAATGGACACCATTAAACCAATTCAGAATCGACGAGGAGAACTTGGTAACAACAGATGGCGAATACATTTATACCGCCTTCCCCTACTGGCATGGCAGCCAGTACATGTTCGGAAAATACACGATGGATGGTGAAATGGTAGAAGCTTTTAGTATTGATGGAGCCAAACCGGAAGGCCTGACATGCGACGGGAACTACTTTTATTGTAGCAAAAACACCGCTTCCTACGACATTTGCCACCTGTATTGTTACGATTTTAACGACAAAACGCTTGTCGATAGCACAAATATGATGGATCGGCAGTTTTCCAAATGCGCCTATGACGCTTATTATGATGGCTTTTGGCTTTTACATTACTATCCCGCCAACCGCTTATATCTGCAAACTCGTCAAGGCGAACCAATAGGCGGCACAATGATACCGTCATCAATGCAATTCGGACTTAATGGATTTGGAGGCTTTACGGCCAAAGACGGGAATCCTCATTTATTGATATGTTTAGATGGAGGCATTTACGATTATGACATCCTCAACGAAAAACTGAACACCAATTCCATAGCGAGATTGAATTATCCAGGCCGTGCCGTGAATGCTTCCATCGGAAAATACAACGGCAAAGACGCCATTTTTTTGATTGCCGAAGACTATGGTACTGGAAACCATTGGATTTACATTTACGAAATCGCGTGTCATTTGTCTCCCATTTTGCACTATCGGCTTTATCGCGCCGACAGCGAAGGAAACACGGTGATGCTTGCCGACGAATTTACCGGCACATCCTTCATCGATTCGACATGGAACGAAGCCCTCGCTGGCATGTATCGCTTCGGCATCAGCGAGGTCTATTACAACGGCATCGAATCAGAAACAATCTGGTCCAACGCTATCGAGAAGACGGACTATGGCATCGATGAAAATGGCCAAGAAACGCCCGAGCAAGCCGTCCAAAAGGTGTTTGAAGACGGGCAAATTGTCATCATCAAAAACGGGAAACGATACACCATCACCGGCCAGCAGTTGAATTGAAGATGAATTTGTATTTTTGCAGCGCGTTTTCGCAATAAAACCACGAAGAATCAGTTAATCTTATAAAGAAATACCAAAATGAAGAGATTCAGAATAGTTGCCTTACTATTGGCTTTGTTTGTGGCCGCTCCTGTCCTACTCCATGCGCAAATCATCAAAGGTGAGGTGTTTTTGGGCGGCAATGCCTGTCAGGTGGACGGCGACGAGTGCTATGGCTATAAGAAACTCGGCATCCACGCCGGCGCAGGTGCCTTGATTCCCATCACCAGCTTCATGGACATCGGCCTTGAGGTGCTTTTCAACCAAAAGGGTGCTTACAAGCGCGACGCCATCACCTCCAACAGCACCTATCCCTACGCCTACAACCTGAAACTCAACTACGCCGAAGTGCCCCTCATGATTTATCTAACTGACAAGGACAAATACAGCATTGGCATTGGCGTTTCCTACGGGCGCATCGTCGGCCTTAACGAGAAAAACAACGGCATCCCCACGGGCATTGCCTTGGGCGATGGTCTGTTGCATTGGAGAGAAAACGAAGAAAACCTCCCTGACATCAGCCATGTGAGCGACATCAACGAATTGGCCGAAATCGTGTATGCAGCGGGTTTCCCCGACACGACCTACATTTCTTCCGTGGTGGCCAATTCAATCAGTTATAAAGCTCGGGATTTCAACATTTGCGCCGACCTCCGTTTCCGCCTTTGGGAAGGAATCCATGCCGAATTGCGGTACCAATATTCGCTCCGTCCCATCCGCACGAGGATGTTTTACGAAGATGCCAATTGGATTTTGGCCAACCAAATCCGTCTGCAATACAACAACACCATCACGCTCAGAGTGGTCTACATCTTCAACGAACGCAGGAGCAAGTCGAACAAGGAAGGGATGAAGAAAGAGCCGAGGGAATAGTGGTCCTATAACCCCAAATAATACTCCTTCAGAAACTCATTGTATTGCCGCGTGAATCGGTTGTCTTCGCCACGAATGACAAAGGTTTCCTCTTGGATTTCATCGTGTTTTTCGGTTGACAGCTCCAAGTTGACGCGATTAGGCTCTCTTCCCGCTATCGGAATGATTGTCATGCGTTTGCGCAAAAACAGACCATATTTTTCTGCCACTTTCAGGAACTCCGTCGACCCGTCCACTGGCAACACGACGGCGAAACGGCCTTGAGGTTGCAACAGGCGTTGCGTCACACGGCATAATGTGTCGAAAGGCAAGGTGGCGTCGGTGTGGCGGGCGCGGCTCTTGCGGTCGGCGTCGCATTTGTAGGAACGGTTGAAAAACGGCGGATTGGAGATGACAAGGTCGTAACGCCTATCCGTTTGGAAATCAGCGATGTCCGCACAATAGGCTTGCAATCGGTCGCGCCATTGCGAAGCCTTAAAATTGATGGTAGCCTCCTCGATGGAAGCCTTATCAATATCCACTGCATCCACTTGACCCACACCCTTTTGCGCCAGCATCAAAGGCAACAGACCGCAGCCCGTGCCGACATCAAGAACCACATCGGTAGACCTCACCTCCACCCAGCAACCGAGCAGGATGGCATCGGTGCCCACTTTCATCGTCGAGCGGTGATGAAAGAGACTGAAATGCTTGAAGTGGAAGGGGCGCGCATCGGTCATTGCAAGTACATGTCTATCAAGCCTTCAGGCGCGGTTATCGTCAGTATCTTTTTGTCGCGGTCGACCTTTTGAATCACTTGGTCGAGGATGGGGATGAGGATTTCCTTTTTGCCTTTCATCACCTGCAAAATGGCCTGTGTGGGGTATTCTAATACCTCACTGATGGGGCCGAGTTCGCCTTTCTCCGTGTCGACCACCATAAAGCCCACAATTTCATGGAAATAGAATTGCTTTCCGCTGAGTTTGGGCAGCATTTCCATAGGCAGATACACTGCTTTTCCGACCAAGTTTTGCGCCTGCTCGATGGTCTTCACATCCTGCACGGCAATGAAGAACTTGTTGCCGCTCATCGTGATTTTCTCCACGAAAAACGGCGTCAGTACCTTGTTGATTTCGAGGAAGAAATGCTTCATTTCCGAATAGGCTGACGGGTCGTCAGCCTCGACTTTGAGGGTCACTTCCCCTTTCAGGCCGTGGGTCTTGGCCACCGTGCCGAGATAAAAACAATCTTCTTTTTTCATCGTTAATCCATTGATTCAGAACTTCGGCCCTTCGACAAACAGGGCCTTAACCTGCAAAACCTAAGGTCGTTGAGCCTGTCGAAACGCCGACATAAAGAACTTTTTCGCGGCAAAGATAATAATTATTATTTTTGCCGCTCAATTTTGAGTCATGCACGATTTTCTCGACTTGTTTTTGGATGTGCTGAGAAACAGCATCTTAATCACCAGTTTGGTGATTATCATGATGCTGATGATTGAGTATGTCAACATCCATTCACACGGAAAATGGTTCTCGAAGCTGCGCCAAAACCGTTTCGGGCAAGTCGTATTGGGTGCGGGTTTGGGTATCATTCCGGGTTGCATGGGCGGTTTCGCTGCCGTGTCGATGTACTCACATAAGTTACTGAGTTTCGGCGCATTAATCGCCATGATGATAGCCTCATCGGGCGACGAAGCCTTCATTATGCTTGCCATGATTCCCAAGCAAGCCCTTCTGCTGATGGCAATTCTGTTTGTGGTGGCTGTGCTTGCTGGTTGGATGATGGACCGTTTCGCGAAGCCGAACAACAAAAGCAGACACGAAGGCTGCGAAGACGGCTACCAAATCCACGAGCAGGAAAGTGTAAGTGTAGAAAAGTCTTCATTCCACAACATGAAACACGCCAGCGCGGAACGTATCGCTTTGCTTCTTGGCGTAATCCTTTTCATCGTGGCATTGGCTTTCGGCATGTTGGAGCATGAACATGAGGAAACCGCTCATACTCAACTGAATATCTTCAACGAGTCGTGGATGAACCTCATTTTCGCTGTCGTGAGTTTGTTTGTGGTGTGGTTCATTGCCACTGCGGGTGAACACATTATCAAGGAACACCTTTGGGAGCACATTATCCGCAAGCATTTCCTAAGCATTTTCCTCTGGACTTTCGGCGCGTTGCTCGTCATCCAAATCGGGCTGCACTACTTTGATATTGAAACACTTATCAGCAACAACATCCCTTGGATGATTCTGTTGGCTGTGCTTATCGGCATTATTCCTGAGTCGGGGCCGCATTTGCTGTTTGTCACCTTGTTTGCCACGGGCACGGTGCCGTTTTCGGTGCTGTTGGCCAGTTCTATCTCGCAGGATGGACATGCCTCGCTGCCATTGTTGGCCGAGAGCAAAAGAAGTTTCCTTAAGGCAAAGATTGTCAACATTTTGGTTGCAGCGCTCTTCGGATACCTATGTTATTTTATTGGTTTCTGAAGGTCTTGAGATTCCCTTTGGGAATGGAGTTTCGTTGGTTTAGTTTTGCGGCGGCATGAACGGTTTTCCTTAGGTGCCTGTTTAAGCCGCCGCGTTGTAATTAGAATAAGTCTCCATTCCCGAAGGGAATCTATACTATCGCATACAGCCCTATCAAACCAAGCAATTTTTTTCTTGACATTACAGAAAAAACTTTATTTTTGCCGCCGAAAACCAAGGGGTGCCGTTCTGAAAAACGGCTGAGATCATACCCTCTAACCTGATCCGGGTAATGCCGGCGTAGGGATTGGATATTTTCAAACCTCCCCTTCACATTTGGTAAACTAAAAAATCGAAAAGATGAAAAGATTTTCTTTTGCTATCGCTGCATTGTTCATTGCAGTTAATGTGAATGCCCAAAACAACGACACTTTACGGTTCGAAACGCTTAACGAGGTGGTAGTCAGCGGTGTGCGTGTGCAGGAAAACGCGCCTTTTGCCGTCACCAACATCCAGAAGGCGGAACTGAACGAGTTTTCCAAAACGGGTCAGGAATTGCCTTTTCTGTTCGCCAAAACGCCCGGCATCATCGCATGGAGTGAGAACGGTGTAGGCACCGGCACATCCTACATGCGCATCCGTGGTGCCGGCGACTCGCGCATCAACGTCACCTTAGACGGCGTGTCGCTCAACTCGCCCGAGGACCAGTGCGTTTTCTGGGCCAACATGAACAGCTACGGTTCCTTGCTTGGCTCAGTGCAAATCCAGCGCGGCGTAGGCACTTCCACCAACGGCGACGGCGCCTTTGGCGGCACAGTAGCTTTGACTTCTGCAACGCCATCCTTCATCCCAAGTGCCGAAATCACAGGCTCTTACGGCTCGTTCAACACGCTCAATTTCGGCGCAAAAGCCTCTACAGGTCTGTTGGGAAACCATTTCATCATTGATGGCGCCTACCATGAGACCCACACCAACGGTTTCATCCACGGCACACAAGGCCGCAGCGGAAGCTATTATGGTGGCATCACTTATATCAACAACAAATTCCAACTCCGCTACAAGAACATCGGCAACTTTGAGAAGACCGGACAGGCTTGGAACGGCGTGACGGCTGGCGACAACGACCTCAGCCTCATGGACGGCACCTACGGCATCCCGACGGGCATCAAGACCTACGCTGACATGTATAACGTCGGCCTTGGACGCTATAACTCGCTTTATGAGCATCTCGTTTACGGCGAAGACGGCAATTTCCTGAAGGACGAAAACGGCCATTACGTTACCGAACGCTACCAACTCAACGACGGCAACTATTGGGACCGCACCACCGACAATTTCTGGCAGGACCACAACATCCTCTCGGCGGCTTGGCAAATCAATGAGCATTGGAGCAGTTCGGCCACCTTGCGCTACACCTACGGCTACGGCTATTATGAGGAATTCCGTCCCAACAACAAGCTCTCAAAATTTGGCTTGACCTACGCCTATCCTGATGGAAGCATTGTGAAAAGGACCGATTTCATCCGTAAGAAAGGCCTCACACAGCATACCTTCGGCATGATTTGGAACGCCAATTACAAAGACGAGAGATGGGATGTCATCGGCGGCATTTCCATGCAAGGTTTTTTGGGAAACCATTTCGGATACCTTACCTATATTGCCAATAATGATGTTGCCCAAAAGTATTTATACAACGGCGACTACAAATACTATGACTCCGACGCCGTCAAACTGGATGGAAACGCCTTTGTCAAAGCGGCCTTCAACATCAGCGAACAATGGACCATTTTTGGCGACCTGCAATTCCGTTATGTGACCTATAAAATCACTGGTATCAATGATAAATTCTACGATGACGAGAGTGGCTATTACAACCAATCCCTCAACATCTATGAGACCTACCCCTTCTTCAACCCGAAAGGCGGTATCTCTTGGAATCTGAACGACCACCACGTTTACGCTTCAGTGGCCATGAGTCACCGCGAGCCTGAGCGCAACAACTTCACCGACAACGGCTCCTACCCCTTCCCGAAGCCTGAGCAACTTCTTGACTATGAGTTAGGTTACAACTACAACGGCAACATCTGGCAAGCAGGTGCCAACTTCTATTATATGGACTACACCGACCAATTCGTTCAAACTGGTGAAGTCAGCGACATCGGCGAAGCCCTCACCACCAACATTAAGGATTCTTACCGTATGGGCGTGGAGTTGCAGGCTGGCGTAAATGCCACAAAATGGTTGACCCTCGAGGCCAACGCCGCCTTGAGCCAAAACAAAATCAAGGACTTTGACGAGGTGATTGAAGATTGGGACAGTGAAACAGGTTACACCACCATCCATTACGACAACTCGACCTTGGCCTTCTCCCCTTCGGCCATCCTCAACGGTTTCGTCACCTTCCACCACAAGGGATTTGAGGTCACATGGCACAGCAACTACGTCTCAAGGATGTATCTCGACAACACCGAAAACCTCGACCGCTCGTTGCCAGCCTACAGCACCTCGAACGTGAGCCTTGGCTACACGCTGAAGCCCAAAAGCGTTGTGAAAGAAGCCATCTTCAAGGTGAATTTCAACAACATCTTCAACAAACGCTACGCCGCCAGCGGTTGGGTCTATTCGGCCCTCTACGAAAGCGGCGGTCATCCCAACGACAACCGTTATTATCAAATCGGTTTCATCCCGATGGCGGGATTCACTGTCATGGGAAACCTGACGCTACGGTTCTAACTCCAACCAATCGCGCATCTCCAATGGATGATCCGTGGTGATGTAGTCCACGCCCAATCGAAGCATTTCCTTGGCCTTTTCAGGCGTGTTCACGGTCCAGACATTGACGGTCATACCCAGATTGTGCGCTTCCTCAACCCATTCAGGATGATCCACGAACTTGCTCCAATGATAGTCAAGGTCGGAGATACCCTTTTCATGAAGCACTGCGGGCGAGAGGTCACCTTCGAGGTAAGCCACGGGGATGTCGGGCATCAATTGGGACAGCATCTCGCAGGCATCAAGGTCGAAAGAGATGAAGAAAATGTCGTCGTGAAGTTGGTATTTCCCGATGGCTTCGATAATTTGGCCTATCAGATGATAGCGCTGCACGGCCGAGGCATGAGGCTTGATTTCGAAAAACAGCCGTGTTTGTTTCTCGCGTGGATGTTGCTCCTGAAGAACTTGGCTACAAGCTCCAAGGAACTCATCGAGCGTTGGCACGGACTCACCGCTTCTCAAAGTAAATGCAGGCTGTTTTCGCAGCGTGTCGAAAGGTGTGTCACAGATGACGAGGCCCTGCATTTTGGCGTCGTGAAAGACGATAGCGACATCGTCGCCTGTGAGTTGCACGTCAAACTCAGTGCCTTCGAAGCCGAAGGAGACGGCCCATTGCATGGCCGACACACTGTTTTCGGCCGAGCTTTCAAACTAATGGAATCCCCGATGGGCGATGATGCCTGGCTTTTTTGTTTGGACGGAATTGAAGGGTTGCTGGGCTGATAGACCCACGGAGAGGAGAACCAACAAGGTTAGGAGAATTTGTATTCGTTTCACAAGGTTGAAATCTTTACCATCTAAACTATTATTAGTTAATGCGCTCATGTAATGAAATGTGGTTTTTAAAATCTTCTATTTTCAAGCCACTCCAACTATAATTACTATTCTTAGCCTTATAGTCAATAAAGTAGTTTTTCATTATTGTATCATCAAATCTTTTAAAAGTAACCATAAGCTCATTATTCTGTCCAATAAGAGAATCCATTGAGACAAATTTTCCAGTCTTACTATATCCTTCCATATATAATATTATAAAATAAGCCATTGTGTTCATAAAACGTTCTTCGCGTAAAATAGTGCCTTGCTGCCCATCTTTTATTATAGACTCAAGTCTATCAATGACTTTCTGTAAATCAAGTCTATACTCATCAATATCGGCATAAAGATCTATTTCAAACAATCTCAAATAAGCAAAGAAAAACAGTAAAGAAACATCTTCTTCTTTTGAGATATTCAAACCCCAAATTCCAGCTCTAGTAATTGCAAACATTTTTTCCACCTGCCTCAAATTCATCCTATAGTATTTAACATACTTTTCTATAACATCAAGAATGGAAAACCTTACTCCGACTGTTATTTTAAATTGCTTTTCAATTATCTCATCAAATCCATAATTTTCGAATAATTTTTTACAAAAACGGGACATATCCGGTTTCGGCAAATCATAATCAATATCAATAAATCTTCTTAAATATTCAGTTGAGTCAAATCTTTCACTTCCAAAAAATCCATTAATTGAAAACGCCAATTGTTTCTTGTCAATAGACAAAACAAACACCACGTTCGGAACATCAAACAAATGCTTTATTCTTTCCAAAACTTTTACTGCAAATGTTGGATTACACCTGTCTAGTTCATCCACAAAATAAACTAAAGGAATATTTTGTTCACAAGATGACAAATACTCACTTAACGCATCCTTAAAAGCATTAATCATAGAAGAAGTATCCTCCTTGCTTTTCATAGAATCAATACAATCCTTTTCAAGTTTTTCAATGCCTCCCTTAAATGCGGCACTGGCAATATTTCCCCATAAACCAGATGCGCTTTTCGCAGCACCAAATAAAGCCCCTACAATGAATTTACCTGCTTTCTCAACAACCTTATCAAAACTACTTTTATCCGCTGAAAGACTCCTTAGGCTTTTTATCATAGAAAACAAAGGCTCTTCACTGTAATCGTTTTCCCATGCATTATAATAAACAACGGGATAATCCATATTTTGCAAAGTTTTCCCCCACATCTCCACAAAAGTTGTTTTACCCGTCCCCCATTCTCCGTTTAAAGCAAGTACCGCTCCTTTTTTATAAGATAAAATAATTCTATCCAAAGTAGTAGCATATCTACCCCTCCCAAGAAGATCGTAAGCAAATGGAACTTTATCATCTATTTTGACCTCTCCATTTTTAGCATAAATCGTAGGAATTTTGTCTTCATTATTCATGTCTAAACTATTGAATTTAAATTAAAATTAAATAAAACTATTTTCCATAGTATTCGTTCTGCAAAAATATAAAATAAATCCATTCTATATCCATTTTTATCGTGGCATTATTACTTTTCTTTATTTTTGCACATTCATAAGCATTATCAAAATGGCATTTGAACAGACTTTTAAGAACATTGACAACATCCTAAGAACCGATGAGGGATGTGGCAGCGAACTTGACTATATAGAGCAGAAATCTTGGATTTTGTTCCTCAAATATTTGGATGACCTTGAAAAAACACGGCGAATGGAAGCCGAACTTCAAGACAAGACCTATACCCCCGTGATTGCCGAAGGCTATCGTTGGAATGATTGGGCGATGCCGCTCAACGCAAAAGGCGAATACGATGTGCATAACGCCCTCGTTGGGGATGACTTGATAGAGTTTGTCAATAACAGGTTGTTTCCCTACCTGAAACGCTTTACAAGTTCAACCAACACGGGCATTGAAAGCAAAATCGGAGTGGTGTTTGGCGAAATCCGAAACCGCATTGCATCGGGCTACAACCTCCGTGATATTGTTGAGCAGGTGGATGGCTTGAAGTTCCAAACTACCGAACAGAAACACGAACTTACCTACCTTTATGAAAGTTCATTGAACAAGATGGGCAATGCAGGGCGAAACGGCGGCGAATACTACACACCCCGACCGCTCATCCGTACCATTGTCCGTGTAGTGAACCCCGAAATTGGAAAGTCGGTTTATGATGGTGCTTGCGGCTCAGCGGGCTTCCTTTGCGAGGCATACAACTATATGCACGGCAACGTGAAGAAGACCGCCGATGAGCGAACTTTGCAGACCTCAACCTTCTACGGGAAAGAGGTGAAGGGCTTGGCTTACATCATCGGAATGATGAATATGATTTTGCACGGCATCGAGTGTCCGAACCTGACAAGAACCAACACCCTGACCGAGAACCTTGCCGATGTGCAGGAAAAAGACCGCTTCGACTACATTGTTGCCAATCCCCCGTTTGGAGGCAAGGAACGTGCCGAGGTGCAACAAAATTTCCCCATCAAGACAAGCGAAACGGCTTACCTGTTCTTGCAGCATTTCATCAAGTACCTTCGTGCGGGCGGCTCAGCGGGCATTGTCATCAAGAATACGTTCCTGAGCAATACCGATAACGCCTCAGTTGCCTTGCGAAAGAAGTTACTTGAAGACTGCAACGTGCATACCATCCTTGACCTTCCATCGGGTGTGTTCCAAGCGGGCGTGAAGACCATCGTGTTATTCTTCAAGAAGGGCGAGCCGACCAAGAAAGTATGGTTCTATCAACTCAACCTTGAACGAACCTTGGGCAAGACCGACCCGCTCAACGAAAACGACCTTGCCGACTTTGTGGAAAAGCAAAAGACCAAAGCCGACAGCGAAAATTCGTGGATGGTGGATATTGCTGACCTGAATGAGCAATACGACCTTAGCGTTAAGAACCCGAACAAGGTTGAAGAGGTGGATGAGCGAACACCGCAACAGATAGCAGATGAAATCAGGGAGTTGGCAAACGACAGCCAATCATTGTTGGATGAAATCATTGGGATGCTATGAAAGAAGGATGGCAAATAATGGACTTTGAGTTGTGCCTTGACAAAACCAAAACCACAACAAAACTACAATCATCTATGTATGGTGAGCAAGGTGCGTTCCCGATAGTATCTCAGGAAAAAGAACTGATTAGTGGCTATTGGGATAATGAAAACGATGTTTTCAAGCACGAAACGCCGATTGTTATTTTTGGCGACCATACCCAAGTAGTGAAGTACATAGATTTTGATTTTGTTATAGGTGCGGACGGAGTGAAAATCTTAGCCCCCAAGTCCTTTCTTAATCCAAAGTACTTTTATTATTGGGTGATGTCCGTTCACATCCCAAGCCACGGCTATGCAAGACATTATAGGTATTTGAAAGAACACCAAGTCCCCGTTCCACCACTTTCCGAGCAACAACGTATTGTTTCACTGTTGGATGCCGAATTTGCCAAGATTGACACCCTGAAAGCCAACGCTGAGAGAAACTTGCAGAACGCAAAGGATTTGTTTCAAGCGGCGTTGAAAGAGGAACTGAGACCAAAAGAAGGTTGGAAAAGTGCCAAGTTATCAGATGTGGTTAAGGTGATAAATGGCCGTGCATATAGTAAAGAAGAACTATTACCGAAAGGGAAGTATCGTGTGCTTAGAGTTGGTAACTTCTTCACGAATGATAGTTGGTACTATTCGGATTTAGAATTAGACGAAGACAAGTATTGCGACAGCGGTGACTTGTTATATGCTTGGTCGGCTTCTTTTGGCCCGAAAATATGGGATGGCGAAAAGGTGATATATCACTATCATATATGGAAAATGCTGCCTTCGATGGAATTGGATAAGGACTATTTGTACTATTGGTTACAATCATATCAACTCACATCACAGGTGATGAGTAGATTGCACGGTACAACAATGGTTCATATCACAAAAGGAATAATGGAGGCCACCACAATTCAATATCCATCGAATATAGACCAACAGCGCATTTCCAAAACCCTTGACACCTTGAACGAGAAATGCAAGACCCTTCAAACAAACTATGAAAAGACCATTGTCCTGTGCGATGACCTGAAACAAGCCCTATTGAGAAAAGCGTTTAACGGAGAAATATAAACGACTATGAACGAAGCCCAAACCCGATTGAACAAGATAGACCCCGCTTTGAAGAAAGCAGGTTGGAACGTGGTTGAGCAAAGCCACATCATCGTTGAGTATGCCATTACCAACGGAAGGGTGAGCAAGAGCGTTGCCCCCAAGCCCCTGAAGGCTGACTACATCCTGAGTTATAAGGGGGTGAAGTTGGCTGTGGTCGAGGCAAAGAGCGATGAAAAGGATGTGTCGGACGGCGTGGCTCAGGCTAAGCAATATGCCAAAATGCTCAACATCCGCTTCACCTATGCCACCAACGGCGATAAGATATATGCGATGGATATGGAAACAGGCGATGAGCAGGAAGTTTCAGCCTATCCAACGCCCGAACAATTATGGACTTGGACTTTCGGCGATGCTGACGAATGGCGGGATAAGTTCAACGAACAGCCCTTGTTCAACAACGGCACGAAGAATCCCCGCTACTATCAGGAAATCGCCATCAACAAGACCCTTGCAGCCATAGCAGGGGGCAAAGACCGCATCTTGCTGACCCTTGCCACGGGAACGGGTAAGACCTACATAGCCTTCCAAATCGCTTGGAAACTCTTCCAAACCAAATGGAACGTAAAGAAGACAGGCAACCGACCCCGCATCCTGTTTCTTGCAGACCGCAACGTTTTGGCAAACCAAGCCTTCAACGGCTTCTTTGGCTTTGCCCCCGATGCCCTTGTACGAATCAAGCCCGACAGCATCCGAAAGAGCGGCAAAGTGCCTACCAACGGCTCAGTGTTCTTCACCATCTTCCAAACCTTTATGACAGGCGAGGAAGACAAGTTTGTGTTTGGCGAGTACCCCAAGGACTTCTTCGACCTCGTTATCATTGATGAGTGCCATAGAGGAGGTGCAAAGGATGAAAGTAATTGGCGAACAATCCTTGAATATTTCAGCCCCGCCGTTCAAATCGGTCTGACCGCAACCCCAAGGCGGGAAATCAATGCCGACACATACAAATACTTTGGTGAACCTGTATATCAATACTCATTGAAACAAGGTATAGCCGATGGATTCTTGACCCCGTTCAGGCATTGCAAGATGCAAGGCACGATTGATGAGTACATCTACAGCCCCGAAGACGAAGTGCTATCAGGCGAAGTGGACGAAACCAAGGTATATACCGAGAATGACTTCTATGCGGGCAACATCTACATCAAGCAGCGTGACGAAGCCCGTGTGAAAGAGTTTATGCAGTATATCAAGCCCGATGAAAAGACCATCGTGTTTTGCTCAACGCAGAATCACGCAGGGCAAATCAGGGATATGATTAACCGCTTCCACAAAGGCAATCCCGAATATGCGGTGCGTGTCACGGCGAATGATGGCGAGACGGGCGAACAATACCTGAAGGAGTTTCAGGATAACGAAAAGACCATCCCAACCATCCTGACCACTTCGCAGAAACTATCAACGGGCGTGGATGCCTTGAACGTGCGAAACATCGTATTGCTCCGACCCATCAAGAGTATGATTGAGTTCAAGCAAATCATTGGCAGGGGAACGAGGCTTTACGATGGCAAGTATTACTTCACCATCTATGACTTTGTGAAGGCTTACGAGAATTTCCAAGACCCCACTTGGGATGGCGAACCCGTTTGCCCTGTGTGCGGAAACAACCCCTGTACTTGCGAAGATGAGCCAAGCGATTACCCTGAACAAGGTGAAGGCAGCGACTTTGAAGCCCACGAAGAACAAGCCCCTTACGGAAAGAAACCCAAGAAGGATGACGAACCCGAAACCGAGCGACCCGAAAGGCTTGAAATCCGCTTATCCGATGGCAGGACAAGGAAAATCCGCTATATCAAGTCCGATATGTTTTGGGGAGCAGACGGGAAGCCCGTAAGTGCCGATGATTTCTTGGAGGCGATGTTCGGTCAGATGCCTGAGTTCTACACCTCAGTTGAAGACCTGAGAGAGAAATGGTCTTCACCTAAGACAAGGGAAGAACTATTGGATAAGATGAGCGATGCGGGCTATGACAAGGAAACGCTCAGCCGCATAAGAACCTTGATAGATGCTGACGATTCCGACCTGTTGGATGTGTTGGAGTATATATCCTTCAACGTTGAGCCAATCCAAAGGGCTGAGCGGGTGCAACGTACCGACCCGTATGTTGAGAGCCTGACCGCTCCGCAACAAGATTTTGTCAAGTACGTTATACGGCTTTATATCCGTGAAGGCATTGATGAACTTGGAACGAGCAAGTTGCCTGAGATATTGAAGATGAAGTACGGCTCAATCGCAGATGGAACAACAGCCCTTGGAGGCTTGGATGTGGCAAAGAACACGTTTTATGGTTTCCAACGGAGTTTGTATTTGAATTGATAGTCTTTTAATAATAATGTTTAACGCTAAATAAATAAATAAATAAATAAAAATGGAAAACAAAGAAACAAACGAAGAGATTTTATCTCCAGAAGAAATGGAAATTCCAAGCGAACTGATTGATAAAAGTGGTTTAGACGAGGAAACCATACTCAATGTTCGACGCATTTATAAAACGCAGAAAAAGGAAAAGAAAGAGGACGGATCAGGATGGGATTTTTGGAATGAACGAGTGCATGTCGAGAATCTACTTTGCCAACGGTTTAATTATTTAATTCTATGTTATTCTTTGTTTATTACAGCATTCGCCGTAATACCTGATAAAACAAGCAAAATAATCTTATTATCAATTGGTTTTATAGTAGTTTTTTTACTCTCTTTATTCAATAGAAGAGCATGGCACAAATTTGATATAAACCTTAGATGTGTGTTGGTTATACAAGAGAAGTGTAACGGAGTTCGATTAATAGATGAAATTGCCGAAAAAAAATCTAAATGGATTGATAGATTTATCATTAAGCATGGTAGGTATAATAGATTGATAGGTCAGACTATCCCAATTATTCTGTGTCTTTCTTTGTTTTTTGGAATTCTATCAATTTCGTTAGGATGGTGGGATGTCGAGGCTCATCCTGAAACTACTCCACCACAACAGCCAATCCCTGCACAAAATCATAATTTAGATAATTCTCAACCGAGTCAGATGAAAAAAGATACAATTTACCAATTGGAAAAAGATACAATTCACCAACTAGAAAAAGATACAATTCACCAACTTTAACTATTAAACCTCTTCTATATTTACAATTCTGATTTTTCCGTAAATTTGCACAAATTTTTCAAATCATGAAAAAACTATCATTCATCATTATCCTATTGGCCATGTGGTTTTCAGGTTATTCACAAAAAGATTGGTTCCGTTTCAATGACTACAAAGCTGACAATGAACGGATTATCGCTAACGAAGCATACCCAGATGTAGTGTTTATGGGCAACTCCATCACCGAGAACTGGGCCTATTTCCATCCCGAGTTCTTTACCTCGCATAACTACCTTGGCAGAGGCATCGGAGGACAGACCTCTGCCCACATGCTGGTGCGTTTCCAGAGCGATGTCATCGACTTGCATCCCCAAGCCGTGGTCATCATGGCGGGAACCAACGACGTGGCACACAACGATTTTTGGGTTGAGCCGGAACAGGTGGTCAACAATGTGATTTCGATGTGCACCCTCGCCCGTGCCAACGGCATCATCCCCATCATCAGCTCCATCACGCCGAGCACAGCCTTTGTGTGGAGACCCGAGATTAAAGACGCCGGTCAAACCATCGTCGAAATCAACAGGAATCTGAGAGCATACGCCGAGGCCAACGGCATCATTTATGTCGACTACCATTCCGCCCTCGCCGACGAAAATCAGGGCTTCCCCACCTCGCTAAGCGAAGACGGCTGCCACCCCAACCCCGACACCTATTTCATCATGGAGGAGCTGGTGTTGGAGGCGATACGTGAAGCAATGAAATAACTCTTAATGACAACCACATGAAAAGACACATTTTTTCCAGATTTTGCACGGTCGTGATGGTTTCCTTGGGCCTCCTTTCGTGTAGCCACGAATCCCCCCAATCGGAAACCGCCATCCCACAGCAGATTCGCGTGGGTGTGTTCAATGGCTACGGCGGAGCGCAGACCTGCATTTGGGAGGCATTGGCGGCCTGTTCGCTCGACCGCGACATTGCAGCGCGCTACATCACCACTTCCGACATCGCCGCAGGCGTATTGGACTCGATTGACGTCATTGTCGTTCCGGGTGGTGGCGGAACGCGCCAATATCAGAATCTCGGCTACGAGAACATCCAAAGAATCAAGGAGTTCGTGAAAAACGGAGGCGGTGCCGTGGGCATTTGCGCAGGCGCTTACCTGTTCTCGAACACGCCGGAATATTCCTGCCTCGCCCTCAACGGCGCACAGGCCATCGACCTTGAGCACGACAATCGCGGCCACGGTGTTGCGGCCTTCTCGCTCACGGCAGAAGGCAAGAAAATCTTCGGCGAATATGCCGATACCGACACGCTCTACTGCATGTATTACGAAGGCCCCGTGTTCGTGCCCGCGCCCGACGACACCATCCAATTCGTGGAGTTTGCCACGATGCTGAGTGACGTGCATGAGGAAGGCGGTGCGCCGTCGGACATGACCAACAACCGCCCGTTCTTCATCGGCAACCGCTACGGCAAGGGCAAGGTGTTTTCTTGCATTGCCCACCCCGAGGCCACGCCCGGCAAAATGTGGATGATTGCGCGCATGGTGCGTTGGACGCAAGTCGAAGACGATGAGGAATCAATGAAACAACTTGTTGAAAATCAGCATTTCGGACAAAGCGCGGAAGTGAAAGCCCATGTGACCGACAAGGAAATCCTGATGACCGTGGACGACCTGAAACACGAGGCCAGTTGCCTCAAAAAACTCGTTTACGGCGAGGAAGCGGAAAAACTCGAAATCCTCGCGTGGCTGAAGGCTCACTATTCATGGGATGCCAAACGTTGGATTCAAGGGATGCTTTTTGACGAAAGCCCCGAAGTGCGCGCCACTGCAGCGGAATACATCGCCGACATCCAATACCTGACCTATCTCCCCGACGTGCGCGCCGCCTACAATGCCGAAACCAACGAGGCCGCCAAAAACCGCATCGGGGCCAGCCTTGACAGATTGGTGAAACTGAGAGATTGACCCATCCCAAAATACCAACCCTCTATGACCACCGAAAACACCATCCGCCGACAAACCGCCCCTATCCTACTGATTTCCATTGGAATCGTGGCGGTCGGGCTGTTGCTTTTCGTGATGAATTTGTGCTTCGGCTCGGTGTCCATCCCGATGAAGGAGATTTGGGCGGCAGTCTTCGATGGCGAAGGCTCAACTTATCGCGCCATTGTTTTGGATTACCGTCTGCCGCAAGCCATCACGGCATTATTGGCGGGCATAGGACTCTCGGTTTCAGGCCTTTTGATGCAGACCTTGTTCCGTAATCCCTTGGCCGACCCGTCACTTTTGGGCATCAGCAGCGGTTCAAGCCTTGGAGTGGCTTTGGTTATTTTATTGGGTACGGCTACGGGGTTGTCTGTCAACACGTTGGCGTTGTGGTCTACGTTTGGTGTCACTGTGGCGGCTTTTTTGGGTGCTTTTGCGGTGCTGTTGCTCATCCTTGCGCTGAGTTCAAGGCTCCGAAGCATGGTCAGCCTTGTGCTGGTTGGCATTATGATTGCTTACATCGCCGGCTCGGTCACCGATATTTTGAAGTTTTTCAGCCAAAAAGAAGGACTTCACTCCTTTGTTATATGGGGCATGGGCAGTTTCTCCAATGTGAGCAAGGCGCAATTGCCGTTCTTCGCCATCGCCGTTGTGGGTGGTGCTGTTGCCTCGTTTCTGTTGTTCAAGACCTTGAACCTCTTGTTGTTGGGAGAGCGTTATGCTGAAAACCTCGGCGTGAACATCAGGCGGAGCAGTATGCTCATCATTTTGGCATCGGGCTTCCTCACGGCACTCATCACAGCGTTTTGCGGCCCTATCGCCTTCTTGGGCTTGGCCGTGCCGCATATCGCGCGGTTCCTGTTCAAGAGCAGCGACCACAAACTGCTCATTCCCGCCACGGCCTTCATCGGTATGGACTTGGCCTTGTTCTGCAACCTTATAGCGCGTCTGCCCTCGTTTGAAGGCAACCTGCCCATCAACTCGGTCACGGCGCTTATTGGTGCGCCTATTGTGCTTTGGGTTATTTTCCATCGGCAACGGTTTAGTCAGTCACAATGAATATGGAAAGGATAATGAATTTGACTAAAGGAGATTCCCTTTCGGGGAATGGCGGTCGGGTTATCTTATTTAACTGCGGCGGCTTGTGGTGTTACAGAAATGCAACAAGTTACCGCCGCCGCCTTACAAACACAACAAATACTCCATTCCCCGAAGGGGAACCTTCATATTAACACAAATCCTTGGAAATGCCAGAGGTCTTAAAAACATCAAACCTGCTCATCGGCTACAAAGGCCAGCCGCTGATTCCTGAGGTCAACGTCAGCCTCAGCGAGGGCGATATTGTGGCCTTGGCGGGTCCCAACGGCTCGGGCAAGACAACCCTGTTCAAGACGCTTTCGGCTAGTATCAAGCCTATCAGCGGTGAGGTTAAACTGTTTGGAAAGGACTTGCGCGATTACTCCCCCACCGAGCGCAGTTCGCTGTTCAGCCTTGTGCTGACCGAGAAACCCGACGACCTTTTCCTGAAGGTCTTTGACATCGTGGCGGCTGGCCGCTATCCGCATCTCGGCCTCCTCGCCCGACTGAAAGCCGAAGACGAGCAAATCATTTATGACAGCCTGCAAACCGTCGGCATCGGCCACCTCACCAACCGCAATTTCGTCTCATTGAGCGATGGTGAGAAACAGAAAGTGATGATTGCCAAGGCTTTGGTACAGGACACGCCCATCATCTTTATGGATGAGCCTGCCGCTTTCTTGGACTATCCGAGCAAAATTGAGTTGGTCAACATCATGCACAAACTCTCGCGCGAGCAGCACAAGACCATTCTTTTCAGCAGCCACGACCTCGACCTGCTCCTCCGCCACTCTGACCGCCTTTGGGTAATGGCGCCACACCAGCCCCTGCGACAAGGCACACCGAAAGAACTTGTTGATCAGGGGATTATTGATGATTATTTTAGGCCGATTGTGGCTAAGGAAGAGTTTTATTGGATGAAATAATCCAATTATCATTGCTTTTTTCGTATTTTTGCGCCTTGATTTTCAAGAAATTTTCTACTAAAATGCAGAATATCAGAAATATAGCAATTATCGCCCACGTTGACCACGGCAAAACTACCCTCGTGGACCGTATCCTTTATCAATCCCAATTGTTCAAGGAATCGGACGAGGCTCCCGGCCAACTCATTTTGGACAACAACGACCTCGAACGCGAACGCGGCATCACCATCCTTTCAAAGAATGTGTCTGTGCGTTACAAAGACGTGAAAATCAACATCATCGACACTCCCGGCCACGCCGACTTTGGCGGTGAGGTAGAGCGCGTTTTGAACATGGCCGACGGCGTTTTGCTGTTGGTCGATGCCTTTGAAGGCCCTATGCCGCAGACCCGTTTTGTGCTGCAAAAGGCCATCGAACTGGGTCTGAAACCCATCGTGGTCATCAACAAGGTCGACAAGCCTAACTGCCGTCCCGACGAGGTGCAAGAAGCCGTCTTCGACTTGATGTTCAATCTCGGCGCGACCGAAGACCAATTGGACTTCCCTACCGTTTACGGCTCCTCGAAGCAAGGCTGGATGTCGGACGACTGGAACAACGTCACCGACAACGTTTCTTACCTCTTGGATGTCATCATCAACACCATCCCGCCCGCGAAATTTGAAGAAGGCACGCCGCAAATGCTGATTACCTCGTTGGATTATAGTTCCTACGTGGGCCGTATCGCTGTGGGCCGACTGAAACGTGGTGTGTTACAGGCTGGTATGAATGTTTCTTTGGTGAAACGCGACGGCTCCGTCACCCGTTCCACCATCAAGGAACTCTATACTTTTGAAGGTCTGGGCAAGGAACGCACCAAGAAGCCCATCGAGGCTGGCGACATCATCGCACTCATGGGCATCGACGATTTCGAGATTGGCGACACCGTGGCCGATTACGAGAACCCTGAGCCGCTGCCGCCCATCCATGTGGACGAGCCGACGATGAGCATGTTGTTCACTATCAACAACTCGCCTTTCTTCGGCAAGGAAGGAAAATACGTGACCTCGCGCCACCTGCGTGAACGTCTATATAAGGAAACCGAGAAGAACCTTGCCCTGAAGGTAGAAGACACCGATTCGCCTGATTCACTGATGGTTTACGGTCGTGGTATTCTGCATTTGAGCATCCTTGTGGAGACCATGCGCCGTGAAGGTTACGAGTTCCAACTTGGTCAGCCTAAAGTTATCGTGAAGTACATTGATGACGTGAAATGCGAGCCTGTCGAAGCCCTCACCGTCCTCGTGCCGGAAGACTTCTCGGGTCGTGTCATTGAGCAGGTCAGTGCGCGCAAGGGCGAAATGACCCAAATGGAACCCAAGGGCGACCGCATGTGCCTTGATTTCGACATCCCCGCTCGCGGACTTATCGGCCTGAGAAACACGCTGTTGACCGTCACCGAGGGCGAGGCCATCGTTTCGCATCGCTTCAAAGGTTACGAACCTTGGAAGGGCGAGATGCCGAGCCGCAATACAGGCGCTTTGATTTCAATGGAAACGGGGCAAGCCATTCCCTACGCCATTTGGAAGCTGCAAGACCGTGGCATTTTCTTCGTCAACCCAAATGAGGATGTTTATGCCGGCGAAGTCATCGGCGAAAACACCCGCAGCAACGACATCGTTATCAACGTATGCAAGACCAAGCATTTGACCAACGTGCGTGCTTCAGGCAGCGACGAAGCCATCCGCCTTATCCCGCCCGTGCGCTTCTCGTTGGAGGAATACATGGAGTACATCCGCGACGATGAATACCTTGAGGTGACACCCAAAAGCCTGCGTCTGCGCAAGATTATCCTTGACGAATTGGAGCGCAAACGTGCCTCGCGGAGAGAGGAATAAGCCATCAAAAATAAATTTGAAAAGTCGGGCTGAATGTCCGACTTTTTTTCGTATTATTGCAATTTGGTAAAGCATAGTTCGTTTTGAACTTGCGATTCATTATAAACCATTGATAATAAACAGAATAGTAATATGTCAAAGTTCAAGAAAACCCTTATCATCCTGTTCGTCACGATGGGATTAGCCTCATGCGACGTACTCACCCAAGTAGCCCAAATGGCCAATTTCGCCAACTGCACCTTTGATTTCAATAGCGTCAACAACATCCAAATGCTGGGTGTCAACCTGAACAAAGGCATGTCAAAAACAGACCTCAACGCTACCCAACTGCTCTCCTTGGCCAATGCCATCATGAACAGGCAGTTGCCCGTGACCTTCAATGTCAATCTTGACGTGAAGAACCCCAACTCCATCGCTGCTTCGATGGCCAAAATGGATTATATCGTGACCCTCAACGGGAAAGAAGTCATCAGCACCACGTTGAACAACAGTGTGAATGTGCCTGCCAACTCCAGCAATGTCGTTTCGATTCCTATCACTACCGACTTGTTCCAACTGTTCAGCGGCGAGTCGGCAGATGCCATCGTCAATTTGGCCTTCAAGTTGGCCGGTGCCAGCAGCGACCCCGTCAACGTTGGGCTGAAAGTGAAACCTTACATTACCGTTGGCAGTCAACAACTTGCTTACCCCAATTACATTTCATTGAACAAGACCTTACAATAAATACAAAGTAACGAATAATGGCAGATTTTGAGGAAAAACGTTACAGCATCGACCCCGGAAAAGGGAAAAAGATGGATGGCTGCCCGTATTCGAACTTCGAAGACGGACACGATGTTCAAGACTACATCATCCCTCCCAAAGGTTATGTTTTCTCCGGATTCAGATTCGACCCCGACGCCAGCAACCAAATCTACGACGGAAAGCTTTACGCCCTTTATACGAAAGAACCGTTCAACATTAGGCTGAAATCAAACCTGTGGAAATTCCTTTTGGCCTTCATCATCATCGCCATCGTCGGTTTGATTATCCTGTTGGCTCTCAGCGTTTTCAAGAAGTCGACTAACCCCAACGAAACCCCAAAGGAGCCAAAAACTGAGATTAAAGCCGAAAAGCCCAAGAAATCCAAAAAGTCGGACAAGAAAACAGACAAGTCGCTGATAGACAAAAAGAAAAAGAAAAAATCCGAAGAGGCTCCTGCCCAAAAAGAAGAGGTGAAGACCGAAACCGAACCGAAAAAGGAGGAAGTCGTCGAGCAGCCTCAGGAACAGCCCAAGCCTGCTGTCAACGACCCGAATGTCTATTTCAAGCAAGAATTTTGGGCCTTGATTCACCAGCGTGTCGCCTTAATGGATGACTACACCAATTTGTACAACGAATACAAGACCAAAGTCAGCGGAGAAGAATTCGACTATCTGCGTTTCACCATCTTAAAAGACTATGCGACCTTCAGGGATTGGTACGACAAGCTGAAGAGAATCCCTGAAAGTCAACTGTCATCCATCAATACTGTAAACGATTTGAGTAGAAACATCAACAAATAATTGCACATGTCGGAAGAAAAACGTTATTACATTGACCCTGGTATCGGCAAGAAAAAACACAACTGTCCCTATTCCTGCTACGAAGACGGACGTGATGTCAAGGAAGACATACTCCCTCCAAAAGGCTATGTACTGAAAGGTTTCAAGCTTATTCCGCAATCTTCAGACAAGCGTTATGACGGAAAACTGATCGCCGAATACGAAAAGGCGCCTTTCGCGACGCGGCTGAAGCAAAACGCTGCGAAGTATGTGCTGTTTGCGCTCCTTGTCGTAGTCGCCTTGATTGTCCTGTCCACTTTGGGAGTTTTCTCGAAATCGACGAAGCACGAAACACCTCAACCGACACCCATCGAGGTCACGAAACTCGATACCGTTGTGAAACAAGATTCTGTTCTTACAGACACCGTCAATGAGACGATTCCTGTCACGAAAGACACAAAACAGACCGTTGCCGAAACAACACCCACTCAAACCATCACTCCAGCGCAGCCGAGCACTCCAAGCGACAAAACTCCTGCCGCAAAAACCGAGCCTGAAGCTGTAAAAACTGAGCCAATTGTTGATAAAACAGAAACTCCTGTCGCAAAGCCTGAAGCCCCAGTTACAAAGCCTGAAACTCCGGTTACAAAAATCGAAGCTCCTGCCGCTAAAACTGAGACCCCAGTCGCTAAAACAGAAGCTCCCACAAAGCCTATAGAAAGCAGCATCCAAACAGAGGGAACGACAGCCACTAATGCAACGGCCCAATTCAACCAAGAGTTTTGGAAGTTGATCCACAACCAAGAGAGGAACATGAGCACTTATCACGCGCTATACGGAAAGTATAAGAATTCGAATCTTAAGAGCAAGGAATTCTTCTACCTCTACCTGACCATTTTGGAAAACACCGCCGGATTCAATGCTTGGAAGGCCAAACTTGTTCAAGTTCCGGCAAATGAAATCAAATCCATCAATACCATCAGCGCACTGACTGAAAAGCTTAATGAATACAAATAACAAATCATAATTAAATCAAATCAACATGATTAGAAACAACTTCATCAAACGCCACAACGGACCTACCGCATCGGATGCTGAAAAGATGCTCAAGGTCATCGGCGTGAAATCGCAAGAACAACTTGTCGACGAAATCATCGCTCCCGAAATCCGTCTGCCGAAAGACCTCAACATCGGCGAGGGCATGAGCGAATACGAAGTCATCAGCCACCTCAAGGCCATAGGTGCCAAGAACAAGCAGTTCCGCACTTACATCGGCTTGGGTTATTACAACACCATCACACCGGGCGTCATCATGCGCAACATCCTTGAGAACCCGGGCTGGTACACCTCTTATACGCCTTACCAAGCTGAGATTTCGCAAGGCCGTCTCGAAGCTCTCGTGAACTTCCAGACCGTCATCAGCGACCTTACCGCCATGCCATTAGCCAATGCTTCATTGCTGGATGAAGGCACCGCCGCTGCCGAGGCCATGCTGATGTTCTGGCACGCCCGCAGCCGCGCCCAAGTGAAGGCTGGCGTGAAGAAGTTCTTCGTCGCCAACGACGTGTTCCCGCAGAGCATCGAAGTCATCAAGACCCGCGCCCATTTCCAAGGGATTGAGGTCGTGGTGGACGACATCAACAAGTTTGATTGCAGTGAAGAATATTTCGGTGTGCTGATTCAGTGCCCGAATCAATTTGGTGAAATCGTTGACAACCGCGCCAAGGTTGCCGCATGGAAAGAAAAAGGTATGCAAGTGGCCGTTGCCGCCGACCTGCTCAGCCTCACCCTTATCACGCCTCCCGGCGAATGGGGTGCCGACGTGGTCTTAGGTTCCAACCAACGTTTCGGTCTGCCGATGGGATTCGGCGGTCCTCATGCTGGTTACTTCGCCACCACCGAAGCCTATAAGCGTGAGATGCCCGGCCGTATCATCGGTATCAGCGTGGATGCCCTCGGCAATCCTGCCTTCCGTCTGGCTCTGCAAACCCGCGAGCAACACATCAAGCGCGAAAAAGCCACGTCAAACATTTGCACGGCTCAGGCTTTACTCGCCATCATGTCAGGCTTCTATGCCCTCTATCATGGCCCGGACGGCTTGATTGAGATTGCACATCATATTAATTGCCTTGCTGGTAAACTCACTTCAGAGTTGGCCAAACTCGGTGTGAAGCAGCTCAACAAGCACTTCTTCGATACGCTGTTGTTCGAACTGCCTGAAGGCGCTTGCACCTGCAAGGTGAAGGAAGCCGCCGAGAAACACGGCATGAACTTCCGCATCATCGACAAGCAACACTTTGGCATCAGCATCGACGAGACCACTGGCCGCGATGACATCAACGAAATCGGCATTGTCGTCGCCGAAGCCCTCGGCAAGCAGCACGAAGAACTGGTCTGCGACCCGAACTGCCAGAAATTCAGCGGCATCCAACCCGAGATGCAGCGCACCTCCAAGTTCATGCAGGCCCCGATGTTCTTCAAGTATCGCAGCGAAACCGACATGATGCGTTACATGAAGAAGCTCGAGAACCGCGACCTCAGCCTCAATCGCTGCATGATTCCGCTCGGAAGCTGCACGATGAAGCTGAACCCTGCCACCTCAATGTATGCCCTTAGCTGGCCTGAGTTTGGCAACATTCATCCTTTCGTCCCCGCCGACCAAGTGGAAGGTTACCTCGAACTCATCAACGAGATGGAGAAAGACCTCTGCGAAATCACGGGCTTCAAAGGCATGAGTTTCATGCCTAACTCGGGTGCCAGCGGCGAATATGCCGGTCTGCTCACCATCCGCCGTTACCAAGAGGCCAACGGTCAGGGTCACCGCAACATCTGCTTGATTCCCGCCTCCGCCCACGGTACCAACCCCGCTTCCGCCGCTATGGCCGGAATGCAAGTGGTGGTGGTGGCCTGCGACGAGCACGGCAACATCAACCTCGAAGACGCCAAGGCCAAGGCCGAACAATACAAGGACAGCTTGTCGGCCTTCATGGTCACCTATCCTTCGACCCACGGTATTTATGAGGACGGCATCCGCACCCTCGTTCAGCTTGTCCACGACAATGGAGGACAAGTCTATATGGACGGTGCCAACATGAACGCCCAAGTCGGTCTGACCAGTCCCGGTTTCATCGGTGCCGACGTCTGCCACCTCAACCTGCACAAGACCTTTGCCATCCCGCACGGTGGCGGCGGTCCCGGCGTGGGTCCTATCGGTGTGGCCGAGCATCTGAAACCCTACCTGCCTTCGCATATCCTGTTCCACTGCGGTGGCGACAAGCAGGAAGGCGCTGTTTCGGCTGCTCCGTTCGGTAGCGCACAGATTCTCACCATTACCTACTGCTACATCAAGATGTTAGGCGGTGAAGGCCTGAAGAAAGCCACAATGGGTGCCATCATGAATGCCAATTACCTGAAGGAACGTTTGCAAGACTACTACCCGATCCTGTATACCGGCAACCACGGTCATGTGGCCCACGAGATGATTCTCGACATCAACGGCATTAATAAGACTGTTGGTGTGGCCGCCATCGACATCGCCAAGCGTTTGATGGACTTCGGCTTCCATGCGCCCACTGTGGCCTTCCCCGTCCACGAGACTTTGATGGTGGAACCCACCGAGAGCGAACCTATCGCCGAACTCGACCGCTTCGTCGAAGCCATGATTCAAATCCGTAAGGAGATTAAGGACATTGAGGACGGCAAGGCCGAGAAGGGCAACAACATCATCTCACACGCTCCTTACACCGCCGAGATGCTGATGGCCAACGAGTGGAACTTCCCCTTCACCCGCGAAGAGGCCGGCTTCCCGATGAAGAGCGACGTTCAGGACAAGTATTTCCCGCATGTCACCCGCATCGATGATGCTTATGGCGACAGGAATTTGGTCTGCAAGTTCTCTGCGGAATAAATTTCATCAAATACAATCGATGAGGGTGTGTCAAGTGGCACATCCTCATTTTTTTTTCATTTTTTTCATGGGGGAATTTTTTTTCTAATTTTGCAATTCAAAGGTGTTTTATAAAAGCAATTGTTTATGGAAAACCAAACCAAACTTGAAAAACTTGCGGGATACTTGATTTTTCTCGGGGTTTTGGCCATTGTATGCGTGACATGCTGGTACTTCAGCAATGTGCTGATTTATCTGATTCTGGCTTTTCTGGTCTCGCTGATTAGTCAGCCGCTGATGCACCTAATGCAAAAAATCCGAATCAAAGGGAAAAGCGCTCCAAACTGGCTCTTGGCAATTTTATCCATTATTCTGGTGATTGCCATCCTTTTGATGGTAGTCATTATGGTGATTCCCGTGGTGGTCAATATCATCAATGAGGCTTCGCTCTTTGGTGATTCGAACAGTTTCGGGAGCATCGGCGACACCATCAACGATTGGATTGTGGGCATATTCCCAAGTCTCGGGACGGATTTCGATGCTGTCAGTGTATTACTTGATTACCTGAAAAAATCCCTGTCCGACTTTTCCGTCACTGGCCTCATTGGATCGGTAGGCTCCGTGGTGATTGATTTGGCTGTGGGACTTTTCGCAGTGGTGTTCATCTCTTTCTTCTTCGTCAAGGACGAAAACCTGTTCTCCAAGATTGTGGCAGCCCTTGTCCCTGATCGCATAGAAGCCTCGGTGACAGAGTCCATCGTTGACATTGAGCATCTGTTGTCGCGTTACTTTGTGGGGCTTCTTTTGGAAATGCTGGGTGTCGCGATTCTCAATTTCATAGGTTTGAGTCTCATCGCCCGCATCGGCGTCACATACGCTTTGGGCATCGCGTTCATTGCAGGCATACTCAATATCATCCCGTATGTGGGACCTATCATCGGCGAAGCGATAGGCGTGCTGCTGTGCATGGTGCTCAAATATGGTACCGGTGTCGGCTTGAATGTCAACATCTGGATTTTCGCCCTTATTGTGCTCGCCATCATGCTTGGGGTGCAGCTCATCGACAACTTTGTCCTTCAGCCCATCATTTATTCCACCAGCATCCAATCAACGCCGCTTGAGATTTTCATCGTCATGCTCATTGCCGGGCACATCGGAGGCATTCTGGGCATGTTGGCCGCCATTCCAGCTTACACGGTCATCCGTGTCATTGCGGGCCGCTTTTTCTACGACAAGAAATTCGTCCAGCGTCTGATGCCAGACATGGGAAAGAAAACCAC
>Ga0265298_10002025_pt1 | contig 29119 bp, 49 predicted proteins | sample AusTroGonzalo_MG_3_FD_193486 | JGI IMG/M metagenome (GOLD analysis project Ga0265298, IMG submission 193486) | Bovine rumen microbial communities from tropical cattle in Woodstock, Queensland, Australia - Gonzalo_01 | ecosystem: Host-associated > Mammals > Digestive system > Stomach > Rumen ...
GTCTATCGGCTATGTCCAAAATTTTACACATAGGGGGCTATCTCGGTACGATCGTCCCGTCTGGTAGAACATCGAATCTCTTTTGACTTCCGTGTGCTTCACCGTGACACTTGCGACATAAAGCTTCGAGGTTGTCAAAGGATAAACTAATCATCGGGTCGTCTATGTTCTCGCTGTTTAGATGTATCTTGTGGTGAACTATCTCGGCAGGAACTATAAGTCCTTTAGCCTTACACCTTTCACATAACCCCCCGACAGATCGTAAGTAATTATCCCGACAATTAACCCACGCTCCCGTCTTATAGAATTGACCCTGCCGTCCTCTGCTCAACTCCGTGTCCGTTGGATATGATGAACTCTGCTCTTTCCCTTGTCATTGGGATAAGTTCATCTTTGCTTACTGTTCTCTTTAACTGACTATCCGAATACGGCTTGGTGATTCTAACGAGTACAAGGTTCATTGGTTTTGACTTTCTCTTGGAATCCCCCAAGACTTTATACCAAGCCTTAAGAAGTTCTTTGTTGTCGTATTCGTATTTAAACTTCGGAACGTCTAAAAGTTTATTAACATCGAAGTCTAAATCAAAAGGCACGATATAGCCGTTTATTCCGTCCACAATGCCCATTTCGTGAACTGTGGGAAATGGTGTCACTATAACGGGAACATTGTTTGCAAGAGCCTCTAAAACGCTATACGACCACGCTTCCGAATCGGACAGTTGAACCAAGTAATCTGCCTTACGGATATAACTTTGCATCTCATCGAAAAGACCCACGTTAAAGAATCCCTTCGGTGCGTCCTTGACTTCCCCGTTTGAGAAGTTAAGCCACAAAAAAGAAATGCCCGATTCTTCGAGCATTTTCGCAAGTCTTAATATTCTCTCGGTGTTCTCGCCTTTATCCTTTGCAGGAATACGGGTTGCCGATACCAGAAGGAGTGACTTTTTCTTGTTGATCGTTAAAAGATTGTGTATGACCTTCCCGTCCGTCTCGAAAGATTTCTTTGATTCTTCGGAAACGTGGATGAGTTCGTCATAATCTTTTAAGTTCCACTCTGGATGAGTTTTACAAGCGTGACACATCCTCACGACTTTTTTATATTCTACGTTTGGTATCGGGTCTGTGAACCGAACCATTAAAAGCACATCGCACTTGAAAGGCTGTTCGTCATATACCCTCACGAACTGTGAAAGTTTGACTTTGAGTTCTGGCGGCATTTCCTTTGACATAATCGCTATGTCGTAATTCTCGGACATATACTCGGCAAAGGTAAGAAGAAACGTCTCGATACCGCCTATCTTGTAAAGATGTGACGAATATATTAAAACTTGTGCTTTTTCCATAGTCAAAAAGTAAGAGCAGATACCTTTGTTAAGATACCTGCTCAAAATGAGGGTGGTAAAAGTGTCATCATCAAGATTCACCACTAACATAATATCACATAAAACTGTCAACTTTCGGTCAACTTTAAAATCTTATCAAAATTTTTTAAAGCCCTATCGTGAAGATGTCTCGCACCCTCTGCGGAATAACCCATACGGAAACCAATATCTCGCCACCCTATCGGTGCGTATGGTCTTTTCGGATGTATGGTCAGATACCGAAGCATTAAGACCTTTTGTTCTCTTATGTCCTCTAACTTCCCGACCTTTTTCCATATCTCCCCTTCGGTCAAGATGAGTTTTTCTTTCGCCAAGTTGAGATCGTTGTATAGGTCGCCAACCTCTGCCATTTTCTCTGCGAACTTGTCCTCTCGGTAATTAAGGTGACTTGCTCCCGAATCGTCAAGTTGGATAGGATGATAGCCGAGTTCGGTTTCTATCTTCTCAATCTGTCTGGCAATCCATATCATCTGCATTTTGCCCTTGCGATACTGTTCAAGATATTCTTTAGCGGTCACGTTTTGCCCCCTTTTTCTTCAAAAGCCTTACAAGCCTTGGTTGACGGCTGATGCCACATAGCCGTTGTTGTTTTCCATTTTCTGTCAGGATTCACACACTTACGACCGATACAAGACTTCTCGTTTGATAACCATTTACAATCACGGCACTTGTGATCGTGGTATTCCTTCGCCATTCCGAGTTCGGTCACCTTCATAAAGCGAATTACATCTCCCAACATCTTCAAGCGACCATAACAGACCGCAAGGTTTTTGAGAGCGGTATACTCTCCCTTGCCGTTGTTTATTGCTTCGTTCATAGCCTTGTCGAGTTCTGTCCACTCGGAATCAATCTCGTCATATCTTTCTCTTAAGCACTCATAAACGTATTTATATATGCTTTTATATTCCATACTTCCCCCTTTCAATTCTTGACCAGAACCCTTTCGAGTTCGTCCATATCGTAGTCCGTTCGGTTCGTCATACGGGTAAAAGTGTTCTTGCTTATGGGTCTTTCCTTTTCCCTTTTCCTTGCCCAACTCAATACCGTTGCGTAATGGTCTTTATACTTGTCACCCTTCGAAGCTATGTAAAGTGATAATTCGTCTATTAAACCCGAATAACCTTTGTCGATTAGCTTTGTGTATTCGTCTTCTGTGAGTTTTACGTTCTCACACTCCCCATATAGTCTTTTATTATTGGTATTGGTATTGGTATTGGTATTGGGGTTCGTTTCGGTTCGTTTTCGGCTCGTTTTTGGTTCGTTTTCGGCTCGTTTTGGCTCGTTTTTGGTTGCGTTACTGTTTCCAAACTGACCGCCGCCTAGTTTCCCTTTTCGGCTTTGACGCTCTGATAATTCCTTGTCCCGAAGCACTCTTCCGCACATATCCTTTGATACTCTTACAAGGTAACGGTCTTCAAATTCGGTGATTTCTTTTCCGAGAAGTGTGTTCAAGAGATTCTTTACAATCTGTCCACACTCCTCGTTTGACATCGCCAGAAGGTCATCAAAGTCTTCGGGATGTATTATTATTCCGTGATTCATTGTTCCAACTCCTCATACTGTTTACACTTTGGGTTCGTCCTGCGTCTGTACCCTTTGAAGCCTTTGTCACAACTCCCGTAAACCCGATTCTTAACCCCTTCATAAAGTCTGAAATACTTACAAGAACCGCACTTATCCGAGAGGTCGGTTTTTGCCATAATCTCATCCCTTGTGACGACCCTTCGCCAATTCGCAGATAACTTCGCATCCTCTAAATCTTGCCAAGTGTGACCGTCTGGTAAAATGATCGGGTCGCAAACGTACTTCTCCATATACTCACCCCCTAAACTATTCCCCTTGTGACACCCGTGTCGAGATAAGCGGATTCTTCAACACCGACCGAGTGTTTTTTCACGAAGGACGAATCATCCTTGGCAACAAAAGTGACCTTCAAGTCCTGCTCACCGAGTTCGAAAGCCCTCATATACTTTTCCTTGGCTTCTTCTTCGTTCTCGGCTACAATGCGTCTTTTACTTGGAAATTCAACAAAATATACGTTCACTCTTCACACCCCCTTAAACCGCCGTAGTAAGTCTCCTCATCAAGTTCGAACTTGTCGGGAATAACAAACGGCGACCAATATAAGACGTTATTAAAGCCCGTTGGGTCGGTGGATGAGTACCAGAGATTAGACCCCTTGTCATAAAAAGCCGTCTCACACTCCCCGTTCGTTGTAAAGATCGCTACAAGGTCGGAAAAACCGTTCTCGTCAACTTCTGGCTTCTCTTTCGCTTCGTGGTATCTTGAATAAAAACTTTTATCAATCATTCTTTATCACCTCTCATATCTGCACCACAATTAGGGCAAAATTTTGATGTTACAAATACCTTGCCTATCGGTTCTTTGTGTTCGTTAAAATCCAAGTGGCTGTTTTCATTCTTGCATTTTGAACAAACAATGCTTTCGGGAAAATCCTTATCTCCGCTTTGTATCTTTGTCCACTCTCCGTGTATATTCTCTCTTACATCGGCACTCGGCATATCATCTACTATTTTTTGAATATGAGGTAGAACGATATACACATGAGTTGATACATATTGTGTCAACTTTGCTCTTACCTCTCCTCTGCTTATATAATCACTCATACAAACACCCCCTTAATCGCAGGAATCACCCATCCAGTATGAACAGATATACTTCCCGTTTTCTTCTCTTATCTGGCAATCGTAAAGACCATAACCGCACAAGATCGCATCGCTAAAATGCTTCGGGATATCTTCGCCCGACATATAGTAAGACTTTTTGGTCTTATCCTTTGCCCCTGCCTTCGCTCTTTCGTATTCTTCCTTGGTGACTTCGAACTCTGTACCTTTCCTCATTTATTACTCCTTTCCCAAGATTCGAACCGTCTCGAATCCGCTGTTCATAAATACCTTGGCGGCTTTGTAAGCTGAATCGTAATTCCCGAAGGAAAGAAGGAAACCGCCCTCTCTTCTTTCTATCTTTCTTATCGCCTTTATTTCGCCTTGTAACGGCTTCTTGTCATCGCTAATGAACACTTTTACCATTGTCTCTTTTCTCCTATCTTCTCGCCCGTTCTACGTTGTTACAGACCGTATTGTGACTTCTGCTTTCGGTTCTTCTGACCAAAATTTCCGAATGATCGTTTCGACTATCTGGGAATCGTCGTAATAGGCTATCCCGTTAAGTGCGTCCGTGATTCCTTTGTAAAGATTGTCATTGTCGGGACGCTTGGTTGGTCTTTTGTTTAGCAGGTATTCGGTCTTGGCTTTTTTACTTGCTGACTTTGGGATTTCCATATAGACGTTGACCGTCACGGAAATTGGTATATCCTTTTCCCAACGTAAGGGCTGATACTGTACCTCGTCCAAATAAGCCGCCCGAACCTTGTCTTTGTATGCCTTGACCTTTGCGTCCTCGAAAACGTGCTTCGTGTGTCCGTTGAATCTTGGTCTTTTCCACGGTACGACCTCGCCGTCTATCACGAAGTAAACTTCAATCGAAGAACTTTCCATATCGTTTGAACCACTCCTCTCTCGTGTGTGTTTTTAAGTACGTTTCCTGCCCTATCCTTTGGAGTTCCTTGTCGTACGTCCCGTGATCGTGTAAGTTCTGGTGGCAACGTCTACAAAGCCAGACCCAAAGGCAATCTTCATCGGCTAACCTTCTCATACCGCTTCCGTGTAGTAAGTGGTGGTGTTCAAGTCCGCCCGTATAGGGTGCGTGACAGATAAAACACTCACACTTCGTTTGAACTTTGCTTGGTTTGTAGTTTTTCATCCTTCACCTTTTAGCATTTTTTCGATATCTGTTTCGTAGTCGACAAGGTACTGTCTAATAAATCTTGAAGCATATTGAGGGTGTATCATTGACCTTTCTTCAATGTCCTTTTGATTCGTTCCCCATAGATCGCTAATGTTTTTAGGTTTGACGTATTCTATCGGTTCAAACAAAAAATTATTTTTAGGTTTGAAACCTATAAACCAATACTGTGTAGGCTTCATATAGTAGTCACCGTTTAGTCTTCGGTTCTTATCTATGACGCTCGGTTTCAAACACCAATACCGTGTAAGATAATGCTGTTCGGAGTATGGGTTTTCGAATACCATTTTTAAGCCCCTTCTAATGACGATGATTGACAACTTTGTTATAAGGTCGTAATTCTGGTGTAGTTCTTCGTGAAGTCTTAAAACCGTTTCCAACTTTTGCAAATCTGTATAATTTTTCATTTGCTTTAAATCTCCACGAAACGACAGAAGTATTTGTTGTTCGAACCTCGTGCAAGGAAAGAAAGCAAGAATCAAATCATCGGGAGTTATTTTGTCAAAGATCGAAGGGCGACCCTCGTACCCCCCCCGAATTTCTGCGTATAAATCAATCTGGTAGTCGGTCTGTCCGTACTCGTTCAAGATGTCGTAATCGTAGGCTTCTATGCCTAATTTCTTAAATTCGTTCTTAAACGTCCCAGATTGTTCAAATAGACAATGTGCTATCACGTTCTTTTTTCTCCATTCTCTCAATTGCCTTTCGGATATCCTCATCCATTGGCGGTATTAACCCCATTTGCCTCATCTCGTCTGCCGTTCCGTCTATAAGCCGTGACATTTCAGAAGAATTGAACTCGTGGGAAGGTTTCAAAAGCAGATACCACCTTTTCGACTTGAATATCTTTGAGGTTGGTTTAAGGTGCGTTTCTTCGTTCTCGTCTGCGTTTCTTTCGGCTTCTGCGGTGTTGGGGACAGCGACCCAGATTTCCTGCCCGTCACTTTCCCACAAGACCCCGTATCGTCTTAATAACTGATTGTGCATATACGGAACGGAGATTCTTAAAGCCTTCGCCATTTCAGAACACATCTTGAAATAAAGGGCATTAGCTGAAAGTGATCGCTTCGGGTGGTATTCCCGAACTTCGAACTCCCCGTCCGTCTGACTACTCAAAAAGGCGATGCACTCCAAGACGCTTCCGTGAAAGTCCGTCATATGTAGTAACGGGCATACCTTGTCCCGTCCTCTCTGGTCATCATCTCGGTTTTGATGTCGTAGCCTTCCGAACGAAGAATATTAATCTCGCCCGAAAGTCTGTAAAGACCATAAAGTCTTAAAGCGTCCTGCCCCGTGATTCCTCTTCTCTTGTCTTTAAGGTGCTTAAGAAGTTTTGCTTTCTTTGATAATTTCTTCGCCATATCGTTCTCCTCTCTTATTCAAAGGGCAATTCCTCGGTGACGTTCACATCAAGGAATCCTTCGCTCTTGGTTGTTTCTGCCTTGCTGTCGCAAAAATCCACTTCATCGCAGATGATCGCAACGGATGTGTGGCTCTTGCCTTCCTTGTCCTTGTATGAGTTGCTTTGCAGGTGTCCCGATATTGCTATCTTTCGACCCTTGGCGAAATAACTCTCGATAAACTCTGCGGTCTTACCGAAGGCGGTTATCTCGAAGAAGTCCGTTTCCTTTTCCTTGCCCCTTCTATCTACGGCTACGGCGTTCCTTAAGTAAGTCGTTCCGTTTGTGGATGATTCGGTCTTTATGTCTCTGACAATGCGTCCTATGATTTCCACTCTGTTCATTTCAAACTCCCTTCTTCTGCTAACTTGTTAAGCTGTTTGGTTAAGGTCGCTTTCATACTCATATAAGCCTTTCCGTCAAAGCCCTTGGGCGTGGAATCGTTGAACCATTTCTCAAAGTCCTTGCCCCCTGCTCGGTCGTACATCGCTTTAAGTTCGGCTTTCTTTTCTTCGTCAAGTGCCTTTTGGTCTGCTTCGGTTCTAACTTCCAACTTGCTGTCGTCATCCGTTACGATTCCGAGTACCGTGAGGGCGGTGTATCTTCTGGCGTATGTAAGAGCCGAGCCGTAAAGTTGGGCGGCGTTCATTTTGGATTCTTTCGGAATAACGATTCTCGCTCCCCTTATCCATTCTTCGTTAACAAGTGCCTCGACATACTCTACGGGCTGACCGTCTACTATGACGGGAGTTCCGTTTCCGTCAACAAGGGTCGCAACCCTCATCGGTGGAATATCTACCCCCGAAAGTGCTAAATCGCCGAGGGATGTGTATTTGTAGTTGTAGCCATTGGATTTTGTACCAACGATCTTGATTTTTTCTTCTGACATCTTTTGCCCCTTTCTTATTTGCAAGAAAAATAGTGATTTCCGTAGTTACAAAGCGGAGTGCCGAACGAGTGATACTTTGACGCTCTGAACCATAACGGCTTCGGAATCCACCCCGATTCAATCAAGGCGAGTGCTTCGTTACAATCGTCGTTTGGTGTTAAGCCAGAACGAAAAGCCGAACTCTTGAAGGCTTCCGATTCGCATACCTGCTTTATGCTCTGCCCGTATGCTTCCGCCCTACAAAGAACCGTGTACATTACCCAACATTGACCGATGACCCCTTGTCCTTCTGCCTCTCTCATCGCCATATCCTTTAAGTAGTAGCAATCCTCTTCGGTGAGATTCCGATAGAAGGGTTCTTCGTACGGGATGTAAACTGTCTCGATGATCGGTTCTGTCTCGATGTAAACGTATTCGGTCTTGGTTACGACTTCGGGTTCTGGTGTTGACCACGCTTCAACGCTTCCGTGTATGATGATTCCGAACAAGATACAAAGCCCCATTATGATTAGCTGTTTGATTCGTTCCATTGTTTTCCTTTCAGATACGTTTCAAGTTTCTCTTGTGACACTCTTGGTAGTTTCCCGATTCGGATAACCTCGCCCCCTGCTGTTTCAAACTGTTTCAATATTCGGTAAGCGGTAGCCTTTGAAACTTGGAAGGTTTCGGCGATTCCTTTCGGTGATAGATAACTACTCATCTGCGAAGTCTAACGGGTTAAGGTTTAAGACTTTGCAGACCGCCAAGAACTCGTCTGCCTTCAATCTCTGCTCCCCGTTAAGACAACGGTTTAAGGTCTGATAGTCGATTCCCGTTGCGGTGGCTACCTTTGTTACGGTCGCAACCTTTTTGACAATCTCGCCCAACTTCTGCTCTAATTCCATTGGTATTTCTCTCCTTTCTAACAATTTTTTGGTATTTTAGATAACAAGAATTTGTTACCCACGTCTCTTATACTAAATCATTGGTTATTATAAGTCAACAAGAAATTGTTAAAATTTGAAAATTAATTATTTTTCGTATATAATCGAGACAGAAAGGGGGAAAGTGTTATGACAGAAAATGAGATTCAAAGACAAAGGTTAGCGGAACGACTAAAAGAATATAGAAAACTTATCGGTATGTCACAAAAGGAACTCGCCGAAAAACTCGGTAAAGCACAAACCGTTATTTCGTCGTGGGAAGTCGGTACGGGTATGCCAGACGCTGTTATGCTTCCCAAACTTTCGAAGGCTCTGGGAGTTTCTCTTGCCGACCTTTGCGGCTTAACCGATGCGAAGAGTTCCGACGAAGAACTATTGGACGCATACCACCGAGCCGACAAGACAACGCAAAAAAACATCCGTGTACTTTTAGGAATAGAAAGGAGCTAACTATGTGGATAACTAAATCGGGATATATGCAAGAAACGGTCATAGAAGCCCATACGGGCTTAAAAAAGATTGTATCGGTAAAAATATCGGGCAAGACCAAAAAAGCCGAACAAGAGGCATATACAAGGATACAAGACAAGATTAACAAGCTGACCGAAACCCGTTACCTTATGTCGGATGTGGTGGCTCTTTATCTCAAAGAACATCAAAAGACTTGGAAGCCGTCTTCTTATGTCCGAACCGATTCACACTTCAAACAGATATTAAGGATTGTAGACGGATATATGAACGAACTATCCGCAGGGTACATAAGAAACAAATTGATAGAATCGGGAAAGTCAAACAGAACCATTAACGACTACCAACGAACGATAAAAACCTTCTGGCGGTGGGCTTATCGTTGTGACTATGTAAATTCCCAAGAGGTAGCCGATAAACTTCTCACCTTGCCAGACCAACCCAAAAAGGAAAGAATACAAGACAAATATTTAGAGCCTTACGAGATAAAGAAACTCTTAAACGCTATTCCGAAAGAGTTCGAGCGGTGGGAACTTCTCACAAGATTTTTGATTTTAACGGGTATGCGAATCGGTGAAGTGATCGCTTTAAATGATGTGGATGTCTGGGGAAGCGTGATTCATATAAATAAGACCTACGACACCAAGAACCGAATAGTCACCGAACCGAAGAGCCTAAAGTCGAGACGGGATATTCACATCCAACCCGAATTAAAAGAGTGCATTGATAATATTCGCACCTACGAACGATATCAAAGGGAAATATTCGGATATCAGACGGAATTGTTCTTTCCAAGCCCCGAAGGGTGCTTTTTAGACTACCAAGCGTATAACAAATACATCGGGGAACTCACCGAAGAAGTCATCGGGCGGAGACTTACCCCTCACGCTTTTCGGCATACTCATTGTTCGTTATTGTGCGGAAAGTTAAGTCTTGACGAGATCGCCGCAAGGCTCGGTCACGAGGATTCTAAAATCACCCGTCTAATTTATATGCACCGAACCGAAGAGATGAGAAAAAAAGAAGCCGAGAAACTCGATAAAATCACGCTTCTCGGCGGTTAACTAAAGCAACAACTAAAGTGAACGGCTAAACGCCGCATAAATACTGATAAAAAAATGTAAACCGTTTTCAAATTGGATAGTATCATAGATTATCATACATTGTCAAAAGTCGCATAAAATAAGGGTTTCAGAAATTGAAGCCCTTTTTTTATACCCCGATTTTTGACCCCTTAACTAAAGTTTTAACTAAAGTAAAAGAGAGGCTCTTAACCTCTCTTTTTCCTATGGTCTATCAGCGGTTCGTCACTTTTGATAATCCAAACATTTCCGATTTTTTCTGCTGTTTTAAATGCACCTCGTAAAGCCCTCTGCCTTGCCGTGTCTGGGTGTATTCCGTTCTTGATTGCCCACTCTTTAAGCGTGATGTAGTCTTTCATATCTTTCTCCTTACACAGCACCAAAGTTGATGACTTCCGAAGGCAAGATACATATTGTCCATACCCTGCTCCGACTCGGCTTCGGTGTCGTACTCGTATATTTCTTTTTCGCCCGTACTCCATATTACCACAAGTTCGTATTTCATTTCACTACCTCATACCTTTCGTTAAATTCGTCATTGTCGTAGATCGCTTCAATAAAACTGAACTCCGTGTAACCTTGAATCCCGATGATATACCTCATAACATACTTGCCGTTAAAGTTGATGTCTACGCTCTGGGTGTATGCCGTGTATGTCCTGCCTGTCTGTCTGTTCCTAACTGTTAAACCGTTCATACCTTGCCCCCTTTCATTTGCAATTCGCATAAACATTGTGCCAACCTCTGACCGCTGTGGGCATTTCGTAAAATGTGACCTTCGTGTAACCCTGCTCGACAAGTTCTTCAAGGAAGGCTCTTTCGGTCATCCCGAAGGGTAGACGCTTCACGTTCATAGAATCCTTAAGTCTCGGTCTGTTTATGCTGTTTATATTGGTGTTTACTTCTTTTCCGTTGATGATGATTTTTTCCATTTTGCTTTCCCCTTTCATTTACATTTCAGAATATATCGACAAGCCCTCTTAATGTCGGATATTTCCTTGCGATCATATCCCGAATAATCTATCGTTTCGAGAAGGTATTCGCACTCGGCTTTTGTTTCTTCGTCCGTTAAGTCCCTGCCTTCCGTTTCTTTCCTTGCTACCATACGGGATTCAAGTACACCGCCTTGGATGTCTCTGGCTCTTTCGTAAAGTGTTTTCATTTCTTTCTCCCTTCTGGGGGCTTTCGCCCCCGTTCCTTTATCTGTAATTTGCTGTCTGCTTTGAATAGGTGAAGTATCTTAATGCGGTGCAGACCTTTTCGCTTGTGGGAAGTCCGAGTTTCTTTTGAATCTCTATCACGTCCCTATTGGTTACGTTTGCGAAACCCTTCTCGATTATTACCGTCTTAACTTCTTCTCTGATTTCCTTTGTTGTCATTTCCTGCCCCTTTCTGTGTGGCTTGTTTGTTGTTCTATGATTATATTACTACGTTTGCGTAGTATTGTCAACAACTTTTTTTAAAATTTTTCAAAAAAAATAACCCCTCACCATAAGGCAAGGGGTTTGGGGAGAAAACTATTATCGCAAAGCCTTAAACGGCTGAACGACCTTCTTTTTTGCCGTAAGCGACATAGTGGAAATAATACAAGGGGTTGTTATCTCCACACACTTCGGCAACGTCTGGGTATTTCTGTTTATAGATTATCGGGTTAAACTCTGCGGACGCTTGACGAAACTCGTTCATCCCGAAGGTGCAAAAGTGATTCCATAAAGCGTTCGCATCGTTTCCAAACGCTCCCATTAAATCGGGATATCTGTTTGCGTAGTAAGTCGGGTCAAAAACGGGTGAATAGTCATAGCCGTTCAAAATGAAGCCAGACGGTGCAGGGCTTGAACCCCAAATATCGAAATAGCAATAATTCTGGTCGCAGACCTTCCCTGCTATCTTGTTCGAACGGATATAGTTTTGAGTTCCGCCGAATTGCCACATCTCGACAAGATTTCCGCTTTTTAATGTGGGTTTTTTCGTTCCGTAACACGCTACCCAATGAGGGTATATAACAAGTTCGGTGTCGATGAGGTTTGAATTAAAATGACTTAAAGACGTATAAACACCGCAGACGTACCCTGCGGAAATCATCGTATCGCAAAAAGCCTTTACTATGTCCGTGAGGGTGCGTTTGTCTTGGTTTAGCATTTTCCCTTCAACGTCATACCAAACGTGGAGTATGTCTTTCCCTTGAAGGTATGAAATGAAGTGATTCGCTTCGTTAACAGCGTCCGAGATTGAAAAAGCCTTTCCGAAGTAGTAAGACCCCGTGGGAATCCCGTTTGCTTTGCATTGTGAGTAAAAGGTTTCGAATTGGCTATCCTTGTATAAGCCAGAATCCGCACCCCCTGCCTTGAGTACCGCAAATTGTACGCCCTCGGCTTTTGCTTGGGCTATGTTTAACCCTTTTTGCCAAGCTGAAATATCTATTCCAAAAGTTGCCATTGGTTTTTCCTCGTAGTCGATGTAAGGTAAGATGCCGTAGTCCGTCCAAGCGTAGTTCTTTTGACCGCCCTTGTACTGATATCGGTTTCCCTTTGAATCCAAGTAGGTGTATTGAACCTTGTGTTCCCAAGCCCCCGTACACTCTACCACGTTGACTATATGACCGTTGTATTCGAAGTCCCCAAGGTATATTCCTGCGTGTGCAGGTTTCTGCATATAAAGGTAAGTCCCTGCTTTGGATATCTTCGAAAAGTCTCTCGATCGTTCGGTACATTGTAAAAGTAAATGGTAACCGTCACAATCGCCCGTGACGAAGTTTTTGGGCGGAACGTAAGAGCCGATAACTCTGGTATCTTCCCAAGACGGAATCGCAAGAATCGTTTTTATCAAGTTCCAACAATCCCACGAATACCGCATACCGTCAAAATATCCGCAATTATACGGGAAATGATTGTTGTAATAATTCGGTACATCGTGGGCGAGTTTCAACTTTGCTATAAAGTCCGATATTTTAATCATCGCTATTTCTCTCCAGAACTATAAATGAAATAAGCAAAGCAAGGGCAAGTAAACCCCCGAAGATTTTATCCATTTTCGTTTCCCTTTTTGTACTGAATTGAACTGATACCGAGGATAGCACCGAGGAAGACACCAAGGGCGGTTATGGTCTGGGCTATCTCATCGCCGTAAGGGATGTTCCATATTTTGAATACAACGGAAATAAGGGTCGATAAAGCAGGTAAGAAAAGGATTGCTACCCATTTTAAAACGTCATATAGTTTGTTGTTCATTTTTCCACCTTCCTTTCCAAATCGTCGATTCGGTGATTAGCCACTTTGATTTTTTCCTCTTGAAGTGTTGCAGATTCTTCAAGCTTGAAAGTTCTTTCGATGAGGTTGTTATATTTTTTCATTTGTGCTTCGAGTTGTTCGATTCGATACCCCGTCAGACGAGATGATGTCATAATTCCCCCGAACGTACCTGCAAGAGTACCGAAAAGGGATATCATAGCCACGATAATAGTTTCGCTCATTCGTTAACCTCTTTCTTGGTGACAGTTCCGTCTTCGTTTATCTGGTAGCCGTCTTCTTCGATGATCGCTTTGACCTGCGGTCTTAATCTCAAAGGAACGTCATAAAAGTTCTTGCCGTCCTTCTCGCAGGACGTAGCATACACACGAGCCATAACTTACTCCTCTCCGAGAATCATCTCATAAACCTCTTCAAGCCCCGTTCTAACGTCTTCAAGGTCGGAAGAGTTGTCATTGATTGCTTCTCCGTGATTGCTTTCGGTCTGTCTTATTCCGTTTTTGTCAGCGATATCGTAATATTTATCGTTGTCGATTCTTTTGATAAGAGCAAGAACGAGGTTTCTTAAATCGTCAAACTCTTTTCTTGATACTTCCATAAATGTTTCTCCCTTCCTATACATCGGCTCTGCCGTAGAATTGAAGCGTGTTAACTCTTATGCGGTATGATGTTGTAACCTTGAAAAGCCTAAAACTAAAGTTTTCAACCGCTGAAGCAAATACCTTTATAGTGCTTACGGGGGTTCTACTTGCATTATATGTAACTGTAAATTCACCCGTAATATCGTTTATGGTGGTAAAGTTATCATCACTTGATTGTAGTTTATATGTGTAAGTAGGTGAGTATTCACTATTGGTGTTGGTCAGCATTTTACACATATATATCTTTGCTTTACTTGGGAACGTATAACCTATATCACCACTTGTCGAACCTGCATTTGATATAAATTCAGTTGAGTCATTACCGTCAAAAGCTTTGTAAGCCTCATTACCCGTGGCAGGTGCAACACCGAAGCACAAACCTGAAGGTGTATTATTACTCGTCATTATAGGCGCTTTCACATTAAGCACGCTTTCAAAATATGCACTATTACAAATAGCCGAACACCAAGCGCTATCCGCCAAAAGCGTATTACTTGCATAGTTGTTCAGACCGATATAGGACATAGCGGAAGAATCACCGCAAATATCTGAAGCCCACGTTGTAGACCTAACCAAATAATCCATAGCGTTGTTATCGCTGATAAGTGCTGATAGACAAGCGGAATCGGCTAACACTTGGGAAAGAGTTGTATAAGCCTCTGAACGCTGACCACACGCTAACCAAATAGAAACGTCATCGGTGGGAGTGACAGTTGAACCGTCTGGGACAGAAGATAAAGTCACATAATAAGTCGTAGACGCAGATACCGCCACCGTTGCGGTGTTGCTTCCGTCAGATACCGTCCACGTTCCTGCACTATCGACCGATACTTCATAAGTTCCCGTACTTGTTTCCGTTGCGGTGTAAGTATCACCACCCTTGGAAGCTGTGACAGTAAGTCCCGTTCCTGCGGTGATTATAAGCAAAGCAGAAAAACCACCGCCCGTGGGTGCGTAAACGTCCGTAGTTGAACCGTTAATAGTTATCTCTGCTATCTTCGTTCCGCTCTGCTGAATCTGTGACCAAGAAACGGTCGTAGAAGGTGCGATTCTTGAAACAGCGGTGACAAGGTTTCCGATCTCTTCGGCTAAAACGTCAGCAATATTTCTGGGTGTAGCCTCGGTCGTGTTTAAACTTTCGTCAAGTGCTATAGGTTTTGTTACTTGTGCCATTTTCTTCTCCCTTTAAGTTCCGTCATCAAAAACAATGTTGACCGCTCCGTTAACCACCTTGAAATATTCAAGGCTTATGACGTTCGAAGTGATGTCGATTCCGTCTCCTGCCGAATAAGAACCGCCCCCACTTGTCGGGGCGTAAACATCGGTAGTCGTACCGTCTATCGTGATTTCAGCGATTTTTGTACCGCTTCCCGTTATCTGATTCCAACTTGTAGCGGTGAACCCCTCATCGTTTGTTAAATCGCTCGTCTTGGACGGAATAGACGGCTTATCGGTCAAATCGTCATAGTCCCCCGTTATAGCGACCGTGGAAACGTCCGAGGATGTCAGAAAGCCCGAATCGTTTGTCAGTTCGGAAACCTTCGTCGGTACATCCGCAGAAGTAATAAACCCCGAATCGTTCGTAAGGTCAGAAGTCTTCGTGGGTACTGTGGGCGAATAAACATCGGTCGAAGTTCCGTTGATAGTGATTTCCGCTATCTTATCGCCCGACCCTTGTATCTGATTCCAAGTGACCGTTGACCCACCCCCACCGCCACCGCCGAGGTTCTGGTCGATAATGTCCATATTGTCGTTATAACTCTGACGGAAGGCTGAAAAAGCGTCTGACGCTTCGGGTTTTGATAAGTTGTAATTAGTTGTATGCGTAGCCATATATCACCTTAATAGTTCTTATTCCAACTCGGTTTATTATTCCAATAAGTCTGTGACGGGAAACTTCCGTCTTTTCTGAATACGTCCGCTTGATGTGCGTAAGAATCCCAAACGTGGCTTTCGGTATCTTCCCAAGGCATAAACCAAGAACTCGCACCCCCTGCGTTCTGTTCGACAAAGTACAAAGTCGGGGGAGTAGAGTATAAATCGCCTACTTGCTGTTGGGTGTAAGTATTCCCGTCATAATCCCACCAAGTACCGTTTGATTCATAGACGTACTTATCTAACAGCTCGGAATATTCAAGCCCTGACTTTCCAAAAAGGTTATAGAAGCCCGTATAATCGTTGTCATCGTAATAGTACGGAAGGACAGAGTTAAACTTCCAATCCTTGACGGCTGTTAAGTTTCTGGGTGTTGTATCTGCCAACATCCCGACTACTTGAAGGGCTTTCGACATATCCCAATTAGCCAAAGCCGAGATATCAGTAAGCCAAGCACGACCTGCGAACATATTGTCAAATCGTCTGACGTTCGAGACGTTCCAATTCTCTAACCCGTGAAGGTTACGAAGTTTACCGATCTTCAAGACCTGCCCCGTGTTGTCGTCAAAGCAATAAAACATCTCTATCATATAAAGGACATTAGAAACATCCCAATTTGCCAAGGGTGAAAGGTCTGTCAGAGCGTAGCACTCTTTAAACATTTTCTGCGTAGTCGTGAACTTTGAAACATCCCAATTCCTTAACGCTGAAATGTCGTTCAATTTCCAACACCTTCTGAACATTTCTTCCACGCTTGATGTAAGGTTCGGGAAAGTCCAATCTTCAAGGCCTTCAAGCTTCTCAAGTGCCGTACATCCAAAAAACATCCCTTGGGTGTTTCCGAGATATTTCCAATTCCAATTCTTTAAAGCCTTCAAGTCTTTCAGCTTTGTACATCCCGAAAACATATCTTTGGCGGTAAAGCACCCCGAAACATCCCAAGTCTCAAGCCCTTCAAGGCTCTCAATGTATGCAAGTCCGTAAAAAGCCCCTTCCATTGTCCAAACTTTCGAAACATCCGCATACTGAAACTCGGTAAGGTCTGTGACCGTATAGGGAAGGTTCAATTCTTTAAGGCTTGTCGTTCTCCAAGGCAGGGACGAAACCTTTGTGAAGTTCCCCGTAGTCATCCAATACAGATTATTCCCGATCGTATCGTCCATTGGATGAATATAGGTGTATCCGTCAGCGTAGATATCGTTGTTATAGTTCGCAGACGTGACCGCTCCGTGGTCAACTACTTCTATCGTCTGTTCGAGTTCCTTCTCAACGAGTATCGTGCTTTCTGGGTAAACATACTCCCTGCGATAGTGAATCTTGATTGTCTGCTGACCTACTGTGTTAAAGACAGTTCCCAAAGACGGGGTAAAGGTACAATGTGCCCTATCACTCTTGACCACATCCGTCATCACGGGTTCAACTGTCTCGTCTTGGTCATCATACACGGGAGCATATATTAGATACTGTCCTGCGTATGCTCTCGCACCCTTCGGAATAAACGGATGAGAGAAAAACACCTTCTCACCTTCGCCAGAATCTGCAAGGGTGTAATCGTGACCCGAACCAAATATGACAAATTTTAAATCGTTTGCGTTTATAGTCGCACTCATCTTATATCGCTCCAAATAAGGGGATTGTCGGTAACGGTCATATAGACTTTAGCTTGATGCGAAGTCTTACCCGTTACTCTAAAACCACAAGTAGAAGTCAGGATTCTTTTTCCGTTCGGGGCTTTTTCTTCGGTAGTCTCGAACTCGTATAAAACATCATCGTCGACAGTTATTAAGATTGTCACGGTTGCCGTGTTTGACAAGGACGCTTCACAAGTGAACATAAAGCCCATACGCTGAACGTCTACCGTCTGCTTCCACTCAATATTCGCTACGAGGGTTTTGGTGCTTCCAACGGTCATTTGTGCGTCGTTCTGGGTATGAAGAAGCCAAAAGTTCTTACCGCCCGATTGCTGACCGTTATTATATTCGCTCGAAAGTCCTGCGACCGATTTTGTGAATCTGTCTTGTGCGGTAGCAAGTCGGGGATTGTCACCAGAGCAAGTGATGTGCATACCACCGCCGATAGTGTAAGTTATCTCGGTGATCGCTCCGAAGTCATATGCCGCCGCTTGGTTATCAATAAAGGTGATAACATCTGACGGGTCATAGTGGGGCAACAAAGGTAAGTCAGAATCATAAGGGACATAGTAAATTCCGTTCCAAGCGTCGATTATCTCTTGGAGTGCGTCTCCTCTATTCCCTGCGTTCGTGAACTGTAAGAACGGGTTAACTCCTAAATCAAGGATTATTCCGCCCGTATTTGTGTTTGACTTATATTCTTGTAAGCCTTCATCTTTATACGTTGCATAAAGCCCGTCATACGTCGTTCTAAAGTCCGATAGATTAGATGTGTACCTAAACGAAGAAGGTATCGTATCGACCGAATTAGAGCGGTACAGACCCACATACAACTTTCCGTCTCTGCCGATATACGAAAAGCCCCCAAGATAAGCACACAAATAGCCCAAAACACCCCTAAAGGTGTCAACGTCTGTGACGACATCGGCAAAGCCCGTCTTTCTGTCGCCGTTCGGCATACCTTGGATATCAGAAGATGAAGAACCCAAAGTAATCCCACAAGTCGTACAGATTTCCGAGAGCCACATAAAAGGGGTTTTAATATCGGTATGGTTTGCAGGGATAAAGGAATAGTCATCAAGCTTTATCATATCGTCAAAAGCCGTGATCGTGACGCTTCCTATCTGGTTAAGAGCTTCGGTGATGATGTACTTTCCCATTGGAATAACATCGGATGCACCGTCAACCTTTACGGATATTTCTATCTCTTTCCCGTATAACTCATACCTTGACACGTTCGGAAGAATTAATTCGAGAGATAATTGAGAAGCATAAACACCCCCAACCTCTAACGAATCGCCAGAAATGTTTCTGATTATTTCCCCCGTGACGATATCGGAATCAGTAAAAGAAATTGGAGTGGAAAGTTTTATCTCACCACTCCAATTAAATTTCCTTATATTCGACTTTATAGCGGTTAAGAAGTCCGCTGATACTTGATACATAGTCTACCTCAAAACTCTATAAGTTCGAAATTAACAGACCAAAGACCGACCGTTCCGCTCGTGTTGTGCGAGTTCTGTACATAATCTTTGGTAAACGACCGCATCCTCATATACCTTGTGACATACGCTTGGGAAACTTGGTCATAGATTTTGACGGTCAAAGCACTTGTTGACCTCGCCCAAGTCTCGAAGTTAAGACACATAGCCGAATCAACTTCAAAAGAAGCTGTTATATGGAGTTTATCGGTTCTTTGGATGTCTACAACGTCCGTCCCTGCTTCGGTAGTCTGGGCAACCTCGACTACTTCCGAACTCTCCGACCAAGATGTCGGGTTGTTCGGAATTGCCGTTGAATTGATCGTGACGGGATATTCTTTTAATTTCATTATTTACCCCTTCTTAAGTTCATCATTTGTTGTGCGGTCAAGATAACCGAGCCGAGTGAGTTGTTATCAATAGAAACATTAATAACGGTATCACCTGCCCCACCCATAGCGGCGGTCATACCTTCGGTTATCATTGTTCCAAGTTCGCTTAAAGGAAGTACGGCTTCCGCCCCTGCTTCTCCGCCACCAAGGAATCGTCCGCCTTGCATACCGAAAATTGTGGGGTTTGTTAAAATGCCACCGTTTGCGTACCAATCAACATTAAACTTCGGGAGCGAACCTTGACCGCCTATTCCGTAAGGGGCTATACCGCCCGTGACGGATATATGGGGAAGTTTAAGGTCGAACCCGTTGGCGAACATTTCACCAAGGGAATCCCATATACCTTTTATTTTGTCGTAGATTTCTTGGAAGGTATTAAATACTCCGTCTTTCCACTCGGTAAAGGTCTGCTTTACGGTTTCCCACGCTCCGATAATGGTATCTTTTACGAGCGTCCAAGTCTCTGTGACTTTGGTGGTTATGTTTAACCAAGTGTCCGACAACCAATTTGATATATTTTCAACGACAGACTTAATACCGTCCTTTAGTGCGTTCCAACGGTCAAGAGCGTTGGTTTTCATATTGTCGAAACTCTGGGAGATATCCGCTCCCATTTCTTGAAATGCACCGTAATAGTCTTGGATTGCTTGGTGTATGTCTCCACCGCCGAAAACATAATCAAAAAATCCACCTTCGCCGAACCAATGGAAGTTCTTATACCAATCGGCAGAATCTGAACCAAGTTTCTCCAAAATGGGTGCGATAATGTGGTGGTCGATTAACTCGCCGACTGCTCCACCTGCTAACGCTCCGCCAAGTCCTGCAAGTAAAGATGAACCAATGGTCGCCCCTGCACTTGCTAAACCGCTTAACGCACCACCAGAACCGAACAAAGAGCCAAGTTTTGCACCAAGTCCGAGGCTTCCCAAAGTCTTTGCCGCCTTGCCAAGTCCACTTATAGCAGACCCGACACCGCCGATAGCTTTACCACCGATTGAAAGCGAAGGGGCGATAAGTGCAATCTTGCCAAGATTTTCGATTAACTGTCTTTGTTCTTCGGGTGACATCCCTTCCCATACTTCTTTTATATCATCGAGTATGGGTTTTAAGTCTTTCAGAACATCCACCAAAACGGGTATGACTTCTTCCCCGATCTCTGCCCCCAAAAGCTTAAGTTCGTTCATTGTAGTAGTGAACTCATCAATCGGGTCGAGTGTTGCTTCGAAAGTCTTATCAAGGTTTCCCGAAAAATCGCTCATCGAAGCGTTTATATCGGTAAAAGATATATTCCCTTCTTTGATAGCGTTGTATAACTGTGCGAATGCTTTAGAACCGAATATTTCCTCGGTTCTTGCGAGTTTCTCCGTCTCGGAAGCAGACGACGACATTAAAGCTTCCCACTCGGCTATCACTTCATTAAGTGAAGTTCCCTCGTCTATGCTTTTAGCCATAGCCTTACGGAGAGCCGTAACACCGACCGAAGCGTCTACACCTTGTTTGCTCATCTGTCCAAGCAGAACAGACGCATCGGCGATATCGTAACCCATTTCTTTAAAAGAAAGAGCGTTACTTTGAAGAATCGAAGCGAGTTCCGAAGCGTTTACACCCGTTTTCTGTCCGACAGCGTTTAAGGTGTTTAAAACCGATTCCGTCTGCGAAGCGTCAAGCCCCCAAGCGTTCATCATAGCCGACACGTTGTCGATAGAACCCACGACATCGGTATTATTAAGTTTTGCGAACTTAATGAACTCGGTCGAAAGTCTTTCAAGGTCATCTCCCGACATATCGAATCGGGTTGATACTTCGGCTACGGAGTTCGATATAGTCTGAAAGTCGGAAGGTACGGAAGTCGCTATGTTCTCAACGATATCCTGCATCTCTGCGAGTTTGTCGCCCGTTGCCCCCGTCTTTGAGATGATAGTATCTAACGCTCCGTCTACTTCTTGCCAAGACTTAATTGATGCCGCACCTGCCGCCGTGATCGCACCCGTGACGACCATAAGTTTGTCGCCAATGGTTGAGATTTTATCTCCGACAGACGATACCTTCTGCCCAAGAGCGTCCATTTGTCCGCCGACCTGCGTAAGCATAGCGTCAGACGCTGACGGTACGTTCTTTAACTCTTTTTCGAGGTCTTTGAGAGCGTTTTCGGTTTCGATAATCTCTCTTTGCCAAGCGTCGTATTGGTCTTGTGTGACCGTCCCGTTCTTAAGCCCTTGTTCCATTTCCTCTTGAACTGACTTAAGCTGTGAGAGTTTGTCTTTTGTCTGGGATATCTCTTTCCCAAGTGCGTCCATTTTCTGTTTAAGAAGGGTCGCATTGGTAGGGTCTAACTTTAAGAGTTTGTTGATGTCCCTTAACTGTGTCTGGGTGGTCTTGATGTCCTTATTAACACCCTTTAACGCTTGTGACAGCCCTTTTGTATCGCCGTCTATTTCGATTGTAATACCTTTGATTCTGTCAGCCATAGTTTTAACCGAAGAAGCGGTCGATGTCGCTTTGTGTGGCTTTTACGTCCCACTCGGCTCGATCGTTCGCCATTTCCACAAACATATCATTAACAAGCCCGATATCGAGCTTATCAAGGTCATCGAGTTTAAGCCCGACTTGTAGACATCGCAACATAAAAAGCGGAGTTGTCATTGGTCTTTCTGTCGGGCGACTTGGTTTTTTGGCGATACACTTTGTTCATTGTTTATTCGCCACAAGTCCATAATTTCGGGAATTACTTTGTAGATAGAGAAGGTCGAGAAAGTGTCGAGCCAATCCGACATCTCACTTTCTACGGTTTCCCTTTTTAGAATCTTGCCTTCTGCTTGTGAATACATACAGAAAGCCACGTTTTCGAAGATTTCAAGTGAATCTACCGACAAGTCAGAATCGTTTTTCATATCTTCATATAGCTTGGTTAAGTCCATATAGATATCCCGTCCGAAGGCTTGGCGGTACACTCTGGGTGTTGCCGCCGTAGCCTTGAACTTTATATTCTGACCGTCTACACAAATAGTTTTTTCCATAGTTTTCTCCCGTGTTGGAAATTAGAGTGTAGTTGATGCAACGGTTACGGTCTGAACAGCGTTGAACCAAGCAGAATACTTGGTGTCGCCCTTGTTCGCTTTTCCTCTTACGATCATCTTACCGTTTGAATCAACGGGAAGGGGAACAGCGGTAATGGTGGTGCTTTCGGTGACGGGTTCTTTGGTATCTTGAATAGTACCAGAAGCGACCGCAGGTCTTGAAGCGTTGCAAAGATAAAGAGCGTGTCTTGTCTCGTTTGCATCTCCGCTGAACTCGAAAAGAAGTGCGAACTGTTTGGGTTCGATTGCCGCATCCTCATAAAGAATACCGTTGTCATCGGTAGCAAATCCGAAGATATCCTTAAGAAAATCTTCGGGGAATTTTGCGACTTCAAGGTCGCCCGAATATCCTTGGTTTGCGGAAGTTACATAATACTTGGAATCGTCAGCGTAGAAGTTAGTCTCTCCGCCCTGTGCGTCAAGGGAAAGATTAACCGCTCCTGCGATCGCCTTGGGTGTTCCGTAAGTAACGGTAGAACCGCTGACAGTTGCGACAGCATAGTGGACGTTCTTAAGTCCAAACTTTACCTTGTTTGAATCTGCCATTTTTTAAGCCTCCATATTGATTGAATAAGTGATAACGTACATCTGCTCGTCCGTTGCGTATGTCTCGTCCCAAGTGTAGGTAAGACCCAAACCCTTAAGAATACCCCTTACGGTATCTTCGGTCGCAGGGTCTTTCGTCTTGGTGAACAAACAAACAGATATATTCATTGTGTCGAAAAAGTTCTCATCATCTGCCGTGAAGCCTTGACCACCCGTCACAAAAGCCGTGACGTACGGTAACGAAGGTGCGGTATCGTCTGTCGGGAATACGTTATAAGCGTATGGGATTTTTGCCGTTGTAAATGCCGTGTAAAGTGCTTCAAGCTGTGTGGTCATACTCTTATCCGTCCTAATTCCTTTTCAAAAGTTTTCACGAACTCCGCTTCGGCGTTCTTCTGGGCAGGTTCGATGTGGGGTTGTGGTGTTGACTTTCCGTAAGAGCCGTATTTATTGGCGATACGGTGAGATTTTTCGAGCAGGTGGGTTAAGCGGTAGTGGTCTTTGTTGTAGACTACTAATTCGGTACGATAAGCCTTGCCCCTCTTGATTGCCTTTTCCGAATACGTCCAAGACTTCCGATACTCTCCCGTTCTTGAAGGTGATGTCTGGTGTAGTTCATCTTCTGCCGACTTCCCCGCTTCTTCCGAAGCGATCTGTAAGCATTTGTCTACACCGTTCGCATAATCTTCGAGGGTGAGTTCCATAGCGGACACCAACTTGTCGATACTTACTACGTTCGACTTACTCATTTCCTGCCTTCTTCTCTAAATAGAGTTCAATTTGTTCGTCGTCTCTCTCATAAGTCCTATAAATACCGTACCGAACTCCGTCTATATCTACGAGTGATTCGCCATTGTAATTACCGAAAAACGTGGTCACAGTATATGCAGGTACTAAACCTTGTCTGCCCGTGGAAGCGTAGGAAGCCCACTCTTGACGAGAGATAGAAGATAAAGTCGCATATACTGTATTCTTCGTTTCGGTGTATACTTTCTGACCCATACTGTCGGTCGTGTATTTTCTTGTGATGAGGTCGATTGTGATTGCCCTATTCATCTTCACCACCAAAATTAGTGTAGCCAGAAGCCATTGAGAGTTGTGCTTTCTGCTCGTCATAGGACGACTTCAAACGGTCGTATACGTCCGAACTCGGTGTACCAAAGTTCATTTTGCAATAAGTCTTTACGGCGGTCGATACTACTTCGGTCATTGTTTCGGGTATAACTACCCCTGCGATACCGAGATCGAGTTTCGCACTCTCTATGAGGTCGGTTAACTCGTTATCATATGCCAACGTACTTACTCTTAATGCTGTTCTTACATCGTCCAATAAAGCCATTACTTTTTCCTCTTGGTGACTTTCTTAACTACTTTCTTTTCTTCGGTCTGTTCGACCTTCGCTTCGGTCTTTGCTTTCTTGATAGGCTTCTCGGTTTCTCCCTCTGTTTCGATAGGCTCTACCAGATATGAAAGTTTATTGACCTCTACGACTTCCCCGATCTTGTGAAGACCGAGGTTGTCGTAGTAAGCGATTTTAACTCTTGCTATCATCCGCTAACCTTTACGAGATTAACGAAAGCAGAGGGAGCGACTACTCCAAGACCAACGTACTGTCTGCCGAGGATTCTTACGAGGTCTTTCGCCATATCGGTCTTATCGTCAAACTTGAAAGCGATTCCGTCGCCGTTGGGATAGTTTGCGATAGCACCTTCTCCAAGGTCGCCAACGATCGCAAATACCTTGTTGTTTGCGGCACTTGCAAAAGTAGGAAGGCTATTGTTGAAGATAACGGGAAGTCCCTCGAAGGGGTCAACTCCGTAGTGGTTAGCGTACTGAACAGCCTTGAAAGCTGACCAAGTACCCTTGTTCATAATGATAACGGGGTTAGCGGCTTCGTCAGACAGCTTTCCGAGTGCTTCGGAAATGGTAGCAACGGTAATCTGTGATACGCTTGAAGCAGGTACGCTGACAGCGATAGCACTTGAAGTGGTGGGTGAAGTAACGATGAGGTCAACGAGAGCGTCTGCGGCTTTCTTTGCGATCTGGTAGGTAAGCTCGTCGTAGATGTAGCGAAGGAAAGCCTCGCCTCTCATATCAACAACCTCGTCAGATACGGAAATCCACTTCTTGATTGAAGCAGGAACGATTGTTACTACTCCAAGAGAAAGATTCTCTTCGGAAACAGCGTCACCGCCCTCGGTGTGGATTGTTGCAGGGTCTGCACCGTACTCGAATCCGACCTTAAGGTTGCCCTTGAGGTATGCCTTTCTTACACGGGACATAATGCCTTCACGCTCCCAAGCGGTCTTAACGATGTCGTAGACCATTTCGGGAACGGGTACGCTTCCGCTTACGTTCTCGGTGAGAAGAGAACGGCACTCGGTGTCATCCTCTGACTTGATATACTCTGCATATGCGTTGATATATGCTTCGGTGTTTCTGATTTCGATATTCTCCATTTTCTTTTCGTCCTTTCTTTCTTCGATAACAGTTGCGGTAAGGTCTTTAGCGACCTTTTCAGAAAGAGCCTTTCTCTGCTCCTCTGCGTTGACAAGAGCGGTCTTTCTTTCCTCGATAGCGTCTACCTCTGCGGAAAGTGCTTCGATGTCTGCGTTCTCGTCGTTCATCTCGGTTCTTATCTCTGCGATACGAGCTTCGCACTCGTCGGCAGAAATGTTCTTGATTTCCTCGATAGTCATTTCGTTATTTCCTTTCGTAGATTTTTAACTTAAGTTCAAGAGCCTTTTTAGCCTTCTCACGCTTCTCGCTTTCAAGTCGCTCCGCTTTCTCTGCTTCAATCACTCCGTTGAAGTAGTCACGAGTTGCTATATCAAGTTCCGTTCCGCTGTTTGCAGGGAACGAAACGGGGCTAACGTCATAAAGTTTAGATATTTTCATTATTCTTCTGGTGTGGGTTTCCTTGTCGTAGGAATCCTCACGGACAGTAAAGGCAAAACTCTGCTTCGGGTAGTTACCTGCCTTTATATCCTCAAAAAGATTTCTTGCGTTGGGAGTTTTAGAAAGGTCGGCTTCGTCTTTTAAACCGTGTTCATCAACGGACACTTTCAAAGTACCTGCGGAAGAACGAGCGTAGACAGTTCCCGTATGATCGACACGGAAAACAACGTCGGTCATATCGCACTCGTCAAAAGCGTTGGGGTCGATGACCTCTTTGTACTCCGTTCCGTCCTCGTCGGTGAACAGTACATAAGGCTCGAAGGTGGAAGCATAACCCCTTACCAGATAAGACGGCTCGTCACCTTCTTTTCTTTCTTCTATCTCGATTTTTAAATCTCTGTATTCTCTGTTACTCATCTGCTGAATCTCCTATCTCCTCGACTTTTGTTCCCGTGGAAGAATCGTAATACTCACCCCTTAAGATGTGCTTATCTCCGCCGTCAATCGGTGTGAGTTGCCATATCTCACGGGCTTCGTTGATACTTAATATCCCTCTATCGACCAAATCCTTTGACACGTTCAGTTTGTCGGTGTTTGACATATACTGAATACGGTTCGCCGTGAAGGTGATACCGTTTCCGAAAGCAATCTCACGAGGGGTGAAAAGCATTTTCGTTAACACTTCGGAAAGCTGAACCGCTAACGGCTCGATCGCTCCCTCATAAAAAGCCGAGAACTTATCGCCGTACGCTTTGTTCTGTATAATGTCCTCATTAACTCCGAAGTAGTCGAATACGTTTCGCTCGATTAACTTAAGCTGTTCGGTGTCAACTGTAAGCGTCTGGGCGGTCATCTGGTGGATGTCTTTATAGGTGTTCGGGAAGAGAAGTATTCCGCCACCTTCTGACGGCTTGAAGTTCTCCTCGTCGAATCTCTGACGTTCTTTAGCCAAGTCGTCACTTTTGGTGAAGTTCGTAACGCTTCCGTAGAACCTATAAGTCGCAGAGTTCTTGGTACTTTCCTCTATGCCTTGACGCTGAATCTCTATAAGGTTCATTGTTTCGTGAAGTGCTTTGTTGTCACTCCCGAAGAACTCCGAATCGAACTGATACCTTGTGAGGATTCCGATATCTGATATCTTCTCGGCTAATGTGTCACGGTTTTTGAACTTGAACCTCACCCAGAACTCACCGCTCGTGCTTTGTACCAATTCCCACTCGATAGGACATATCGGGTAAATCCCTTTTGTCGCTCCGAACTTATCTCGAATCGGTACTATGAAAGCCGTGTTCTTGATATACAGAATAGTCGCAAGTCTATATAAAAACTGTGACCAAGTGGATGTGTTGTTCGGGAACTTACGCAGGTTGGTTATTAACTCCGTCTGCGTTCCGCTCTCGATAACGACAGATAGTTTTGAAATATGCCTCGCTATCGAATCAATCGCCGTTCTTACAAACTCGCTCTCGTAGATCGCACCGCCCCAACTATGAAAAACGGGAACATACCCGTCAATCATTTTGAAGTTGTTCTCTACCAGAATCTGTTCTTTTTTCTTTGGGAAAAGTAATTCAATTAAGCCCATTAGTTGTTCCTCAACTGTCCCCCGATTTCGGAGTACCATTTTTGCCGTACACAAAACGCATCGGACATAGCCGCCACGCCGTCAATGTGTGCGTTTGGTGAAAGTTTTATAAGCCTTCCCCTTCCACGTTCGACGTTCATTTTAATTGCCGAGTTCAAAAGGTGAACTTTTAAAAGGTCATTGTCTCCAATGTGAACCTTCTTATCTTTGAAAAGTCCTTCCATTTCTTGAAGAACTCCCCAAAGGTTGTCACCTTGGAACACATCGTCACACAAACACCCATACGCTGTTAAATCTTGTATGAGGTATTGAGCGGAATATCTATCATAACCAACCCGAAGGGGTAATATCTCATACTCTTCGATTAACTTGGTTATGTAGTTATAACAATCGTGATAGTCGATGTAGTTGTCACCGCTGACCTCTAATAGCCCACGTTGTATATAAATGTTGTAAGGTAGACCGTCTCTTTGTGTCGCTTCGTCTATCTTCTCGGACGGAAGCCAGAACTTCGAAAAGACATAAAGTTCTCCGTTCTTCTCAATAAGCACACAACACGACGTAAGGTCGGTCGTCTGGGATAGGTCAAGACCCACAACACAATAACAAGACCTAAAATCTTCAAGCGATAAATGTTCGCCGCTCATATGATTAACGGTCGCTGTGTCAAGCCAAGCGAGAGACGAGTTTTGTTTCAAACAACAATACTTCGTAATGAACTCGTTTTTCTTTGAGAGTGACCCTTCCGCTATGGCGATCTCTTCGAGCATAAAGTCGACCGATACACTAACCCCAAGATTCGGGTTTGCTTTTCGTAGTTCGTTTATATCGTTCCACTTTTCGATATCGTCAATCATATAAAGGAACGGCAGGAGTTTTCTTTCCTTGCTGTCCCCTTTTAAGAACCTCGTGGCTCTTTTAATGAGTTCGTCGTATATCGAATCGTTTATATATCCCGATGTGGTACAAGAAAGAAGTATCGCTTCCTCTCTTGCACCCATACCAGACTTCATAACTTCGTATTGCTTAAGCCCTGCGTCACCTTCCCACGAAGCTATCTCGTCGCATACACAAAGGGAAGGGTTAAAGCCGTCCGACTTCTTCGCAGAAAAAGCAATCTTTTTGACCATACTGTTCGTCGCTATGATGAACAAATCGGTCATACGGTGTCTTGGTAAGTCTGAATCATCCTTGACCTTTTGGTTGTGGATGTCTTTTTCGGAATAAGCCTCTTTCATCTGCTGATACTCTGGGTCAAGTAAAGTCATTTGCCAGATGTTGTTATAGATGATGTCGGCTTGGTCGAGTTTAGGAGCGATATTGTAAACCTTCGCACCGAAGCCCCCTTCTTTCCACCAAACATATTTCGCAATCGCCGCCGCCAAAAGTGACTTACCGTTCTTGCGTCCGATAACTAAAACTATTTCCCTAAACTGTCTGAACCCGTTTTCATTTACGATTCCAAACAATGAAGCGACAAACGCTTTCTCCCAAAGTTCCAACTTCAAAGGTTTCGGAGCGAGACGACCTTCTGTGTGAAATGCGTGGGTTTCTATCCACTCAATCGCATCATTAGCCTTCTTCTGGTCATAAAAAAAGAGCTTTTCTTCAAGCCCTTTGATTAAGTATTCCATTAGCAGGGTTATATATTCCCCTACCGTCTCCGAACCGTCTTTAATTCGTTGGTAATATGTGTAAATCCAATTATCTTGACCTTTCTTTTTCATACCCTCATCATTTCAAACAAAATCGGTGTTTCTCGAAATATATCACGATATAG
>Ga0265298_10002028_pt1 | contig 29092 bp, 20 predicted proteins | sample AusTroGonzalo_MG_3_FD_193486 | JGI IMG/M metagenome (GOLD analysis project Ga0265298, IMG submission 193486) | Bovine rumen microbial communities from tropical cattle in Woodstock, Queensland, Australia - Gonzalo_01 | ecosystem: Host-associated > Mammals > Digestive system > Stomach > Rumen ...
TCTCTTCATCGGAAAGTGGTAACTTCTTCCCCTCCTGAGTTAGGAGGGGTTGCCCGTAGGGCGGGGTGGTCTGAACCGCCTCTATCATCTCCCCCCGGCATACGATCTTCACCGACAGTCCGTCGGCACCGACGAAGGCCATCAGCGTCTGTGGCATCTCGCCGGCACCGCGACGTACAGCCTCGGCCTCGTCATAACTCGTTAAGTTGTTCACCTCTAATAATACCAATCCCGTATAACCTCGCGTCACTAACTCATGGTTCCTATTCTCCTGTTCCAGCGCAAAACAGATCCTCGGCAGGTCCTTCGGCCAGTTCTCATAACCCTCGAGGGTGCCGTTGTTACTGACGTGAACGTACCGCATCGTCGGCAGGTCCCTGCGGAACGTGCTGACCTGGTCGTCGTACTCACCCTGACTGATGAGTTCTGCCACTTCCCGCAGCTCCAGCAGCCGCAGGGTTTCCTTGTTACGATAGCTCTTGATAAGCGTGATTCTTGGTGCCATAATCCTATATTTTTAATCTGCTGCAAAGGTACGAAAAAAATCTGAAATGTGCAAGTAAATTTCTCAGAGAAATTTTATTCAAAAATGACTTAAGCCTCCATAAATGTAGTCTTCTTATTGATATTCAGGTGTTTATGCTATGGAGGTTTATCATTCAAGCCTCCATATAGCCTCCATAAATAGGGCTAAAAGTCACATTTTTGTGCCTTCAGACTCTGGATTAAGATATTAGTTCATGGTAGTTTGCACAGTCTAAACTGTCAGTTTACCCTGTTTAAACTACCAGTTTACACTGTCTAAACTGTCAGTCCAAGCCGTTTGTGTGATTGTTTAACTGCCTTATTATCAAATGTTTATAGGCTATTTAACATAAATTTTGTCTATATCTTTTACCAAAATGCAGCATTTATGGAGGCTTTATGGAGGCTGAAAGCATAAGCCTCCATAGTATATCTTATTGGTTTTCAATAGTTTAGTTAATTCTATGGAGGCTTGATGCAAATTTGAGAAAATATTCTCAAGAATAGTTTTGATATATCACAAAAAATGCGTACCTTTGCATCAGAAATCAGTATCTATATCATACATGAAGACAAAAATAGAACATCAGCAACAAGCGACACTGCCGCAGGAGGAGGTCTTCCGTGAGAAGACCCATCATTATTTAGTGTGTTTCATCGAGAGCTGTCCACTCAAGGAGCAGTGTCTGCGCTGGCTCGTAGGCCAGTATGCCGACACGATGCCTTTTGCCCAAAGGTCCATCAATCCCCGCAATCCGCAGATCGGCGGCGAACAATGCGTGAAGTTCCGTCGAAACACCCGTGTCGTCAAGAAACAGGGCATGACCCACTTCTATTACGACATGCCTGGCCGCATGGAGCACAACATCCGTCAAGAACTCATCTACGCCTTCGGCCGCACCCAGTACTTCGAAATGCGCAATGGCAAGCGTCTCATCTCCCCAGAAGATCAGGAAATTATCGCCGCCGTCTGCCGCTCCCACGGTTGGAACGGCCCATTCGTCTATAACGGCGAGCAGGAAGACTGGTTGTGGTGAAATAAATCCCGAAACGTTTGGCGGTTTCGTGTAATTATTGTACTTTTGCAGCTGAATATTAATCAACTCCAAAGGTACAAATATTATTATGAAACTGTTTATAAGACAATCATTGATGGCGGTGGCCGTGCTGATGGGCAGTACAGGCATGATGAAGGCCGCCGACGGTGACACGTTCACCGCCAAGAGTACGGAAGGTCTGCAGTTGACCTTCAAGGTGATCAGTGAGTCGGCAAAGACCTGCCAGCTCGGCGACGGAGTGGACATCTGCATCTTTGAGCCCTATGCCAGTAGTACGCGGGAGATAAAGACGCTGACCATTCCCGACATGCCCAACGGCTATAAGGTGACCACCATCGGCAGGAAAGCCCTCTACGATGTGCAGTGGCTCACGAAGATCGTCATCCCCCAGACGGTGACCGTACTCGACGACAAGGCATTCTGCATCAGCTATGGCAATTACGACAATCTGGAGGAGATAATCCTGCCCGACGGGCTGACCACTATCGGCGAAAGATGCTTCAGCAACCGTGTGAAGTGGCCGCTCACGGCCATTCCCTCAGGTGTAACGTCTATCGGAGAGGGAGCCTTTTATTATTGTGAGAGTATCACGGTGAGCAGCCTGCCCAACTCGATCACCACCATTCCTAACAGCCTGTTCTGTGGTTGCAAGTCCATCACCTCGTTCAACCTTCACGAGGGCATCACCGCCATCGGGAACTATGCTTTTGAGTACAGCACCTTCACGACGATTAAGCTGCCATCCACACTCCGCGAGATTGGTGAAAATGCTTTTGAGCGCAGTGCGCTGACGGGCATCGTACTGCCGGAGGGGCTGACGACGATAGGCCGCTTTGCCTTTGCCTACAGCGAGAATCTGGCCTCCATCACATTCCCCAGCACCCTTACGACCATTGGTGACTGTGCCGCTTCCTACCTGCCAGCCCTTCGCAGCGTGACACTGCCCGACGCGATGACGACAATCCCCGGCTGTCTCTTTGAACAGAGCGGACTGGAGAGCATCATCCTGCCCAAGAACCTGACAACGATAGGGGAGAGTGCTTTCAAGCAATGCAAGCAACTGAAGACAGTGACCTGGAATGCCAAACTGGCCACCATCTGCTCAAGTGCTTTCTGTGACTGCGAGCAGTTAGAAATCTCCACCATCCCTGCATCAGTAAGGACGATAGAGAACGGTGCCTTTTCCGGATGCCATGCCATCACGACGATAACCCTGCCCGCTACCGTCGAGGATTACGACGCAAATATCTTATCTTACTGCACCGGACTGACCTCGGCAACCCTCGCCGACGGTATCAAGACAGTGCCCTACGGGCTGTTTTCCGGATGCAAAAACCTCAAGACCGTCAACCTCCCGGCATCGATAGAGGTCATTGAGAGGAATGCGTTCTTTAATTGCTCGGCGTTTGAGACGCTGACGATGCCGCAGAACCTGACAACGATCAGGATGAATGCTTTCAGCCGCTCCGGTCTGAAGAACATCACGTGGAACAGCGCCATCCGCACCATCGAGTATGATGCCTTCAGCCAGTGCCCTTTCACGGAGATTACCCTTCCCGGCAGCATCACCGAACTGCCTAACGGACTCTTCAGCGGCTGTCCGAACCTGACTACGGTGACGCTCGCCGAGGGCTATACCGAAGTGCCCGGCTCTTTCTTTGAAGGATGTCAGAAGCTGACCACGGTGAACCTGCCCTCTACCATCACCAGCATCGGTCAATATGCCTTCGCCGGCACAACGTCGCTCACGCAGTTCACCATCCCCGAGGGTTGTACGGAGGTCGGAATGTTGGCGTTCAGACGAAGCGGTGTGAAGAAGATCTGGGTTCCCTCAACGTTGCAGAAGGCCGAAGACGCCTTTAAGGACAGCGCTATTGAGGAGGTCGTGCTGGCCGAGAACATGACAAGCATCCAGGGATTATTCCAGAATATGACGATGCTGAAGAGTGTTCATCTGCCCGCCTCAGTGTCAGTCATGGGAGGTGCCTTCGTCGGCTGTCCGGCGATTGAGCAGATAACTGTCGATAATAATAATAAGGTTTACGACTCGCGCGAAAATTGTAACGGCGTCATCGAGACGGCAACGAACACGCTGGTACTGGCCTGTGCCACGACGACGATTCCGACGTCGGTGACGGCCATCGGCGATAACGCGTACAACAGTGTGCAGGGTATCTCGGACTTCGTCGTACCTCAGCAGATCAAAAAGATAGGTTATCAGGCATTCTACGCCTCCTCTCTCACCAACATCACCTTCCCCGACGGTCTGGAGATGCTCGGCGGCAGGGCTTTGGGTTCAACAAATATCACGGAGTACATCCAACCGAAGACCATCAACAAGGTGCCGCAGTCGATTGTCGCCAACTGCAAGAAACTGACGACGGTGACACTGCACGACCATATTGAGAGCATTGAGGATCATGCCTTTTCGAGCACGAGTGCTCTCAAAACGCTAACCCTGCCAACGTCGGTGTTATATATTCGTGAGGGAGCCTTCTCGTCCAGCGGCATCGAGGATCTTACCATCCCGGGAACTGTTCAGAGAGTCGATAAGAATTGTTTCTATGAGTGCCGCAAGATCAATCATCTCATCATTGAGGGCGGTCCCAAGCTCAGTTTCGGTGAGAAAGCGTTCTACCAGACGTGGATCAATCACCTCAGCTTCCTCACCAGTTCGCTTGCACTCAACGGCTGCGGAAGAACAGCCTTCTATCCCAGCATGATCACCTATCAGGCCTACTATGACGAGTCGATCCGCAGGAGCTTTGCTGCTGACACGAGAACCGTCTTCGACCCCTTCATCGGCATCATGGATGGAGAAGAGTGGACACCCATCATCTGCACTACCGGTAACTTCCAGTTGCCCGAGGGGCTTGAGGCCTATATCATCACGGGCATCCAGAACGGCAAGGCCCTGATGCAGCAGGTGCAGAGCATCAACAAGAATCAGCCCGTGATGCTGCGACTGAAGGATCCCACGAAGGCCACCGTCATCAACATGGCCTCCGGCAAACTGCTCCGCTTTGAGACCAAGATGCTCAGCGACTCGGAGGTGACACCCTATGAAGGCAGTTCAGACTTCGGTGCCACCGTGGGATACTATCATCTGTACAGCGACTACAACGAATACAAGGACAAGACTCTCTTCTTCTTCAAGGACGGCCAGTTTGTGAAGGTGGAGGACGACACCGTCACTGGCCTCAGTGCCTTCTTCGCCCTCGACCCGGAGGTGGCGGGCAGTATGACCACCATTGTGATGGGTGACGACAAGCCCGTCGTGAAGGGAGACGCCAACGGCAACGGCACGGTGGGGCCGGAGGACGTGACTGTCATCCAGGAACTGATCCTCAAGGGTAAATACAGTTCGCAGGCCGATGTGAACAAAGACAAGAAAGTAAACGCCGCCGACATCGTCGAGGTCGTGAAGATTATCAAGAATTAGAGAATTCATTAAACATATCAAACTTATGAAACAGATCAGATTATTATTAACCACTCTGCTGGCTCTGCTGCCAGCAAGTCCGGTCTTGGCCAACAAAATGCTTTACACAGACGGTCAAGGCGTGACGTATGAACTCTTTTCAAACGGCGATGCCACCGTGCTGGATGGCGAGAGCCAGGAGTCGGACGTCTTTCCGGCTCACGAGGGACTCACAGGCGACATTGTCATCCCTGAGAGTTTCACCCTCGATGGAAAGACGTACACCGTGACGACAATCGGCCAAGGCACATTCATGCTGAATACAGGCATCACCAGCATCACTATCCCGAGAACCATCACCTATATCAGTAGGTCTGCGTTCGCATATTGCTCGGGTGTCACCGACGTCTATTGCTATGCCAATCCAAATTATCTGACCTGGTTTAACCCAGACTCGGATTACAGTATGGAATTCAAGAATAATAAGGCTACAATCTTCCACGTTCCTGCGAACTTTGAGACAAAATACAAGAGTAAGTTCTCCAAGATTAACGCAACTATCGTTGGCGACCTGCCAAACCTGGACGGATCAACAGGCCTCACTTCCACCTTCAGCAGCTGGGACGGATCTGACTCACCGCTCGTCAACGGTACGATGAGAACTCTGGAAGGCAACGACTGGTATATGTCTATCCCCCGGGGCGGCCTTGAAGTCTCATACACGAAAGTCGGCACTTCGGCTGAAGATGCGGAGACATGCATATTCATAAAGAATTCATCGGATACCAGCGTCAAGGCTGAGATCAACAGCACGTTCCCCATCACAGGCCCGGTGAAGAAGATTGTGGTCCGCGTGAATGGTAACGTCAATTCTATCAATGCTGTTGTCTGCCAGCAGGGGTCAGACAGTAAGACCCAACAGCAAACAATCAATCCTCGTATGAGCGGCAGTGCCTTTACCGACGTGGAACTCAGTTTCGATAGCTCGATAGAATACAAGGATGGCTCAGTTAAGCTGACGATTTCCGGTTATTCGTCCCTGGCCATCCATGGCATCTCCATCGTGCAGGATGATGATCCCACGAGCGGCACATGGGAAAACCTGAAGTGGCGAGTGGAGGACGTCGGTACAACCGATGACAACAAGACCCTGTATCGCCTCGTCATCAGCGGCGACGGCAGCATGCCTGGCTATTCCGAGGTCAAGCCCTGGTCTGCATTTGCAGATAACATTATCTATGTTATGGTTGAAGCAGGCGTCACGAATGTTACCTATGGCGCATTCAACAGGTTACCAATCCTATACGAGATATTCTTCCCATCCACAGTGAAGAGCATCGCCGGATGGATTGTCGATAACTTCTCACCTGTCAACTCTATCAAATTTAGCGAGGGCCTGGAGTCCATTGCCGAATATGCATTCCCTTGGTGCAGCTATCTGCAGGAACTCAACCTTCCTGCCTCGCTGACAGAAATCTATCCCACAAGTTTCAAAGGTAACGGCATCCAGAAGCTCACCGTGGCATCGGGCAACCCGAAGTTCGACTCGCGCAACGACTGTAATGCCGTGATCCTAAAAGAGAAGAACATGTTGCTCTTCGGAACACCTAAGACTGTGGTTCCCGCTACAGTGACTTCTATCGGCGAGAATGCCTTTGACAACATGAATATGCTGGTGAACTTTGTCATCCCCGACAATGTGACAACCATCGGTAAGGCTGCTTTTAATGCCTGCTACGGACTGAAGTCGTTTTCCATCGGTAGCGGTGTGACGACCATTGGCGAGAATGCCTTCCAGAATAGTACAAAGATGGAAGATGTCTATTGCTACGCTAATCCTGCTAACCTGACGTGGGAGGGTTATGACAATGTGAAGAACTTTAAGGAAGGAAAGGGCACGAATTTCCATGTACCCTCTGGTACTAAGTCGGCCTGGCAGACGAAGTTCCCCAGCCTCAATGCCACTATTGTCGATGACTTGGAAGCCACACCTGTCGGCGACGGTGACGTCAGCGGCGACGGCAAGACTGATGACAAGGACGTGACGGATTTGATGAGCTATCTGATGGGTTCGGCCCCAGAAGGCTTCACCCCTGAGGCCGCCGACGTGAACGGTGACCATAAGGTCGATGTGGCTGACATCGTCGCACTCATCAACATCATCAAAAAATCGAAATAAGGCTAATTATCTCGAGAAGATTTTTATAGCTTTACAACTTATTAATATTAAATAATTCCCGAAATGTTTGGTCGTTTCGGGAATTATTCGTATCTTTGTAGCCTAAACGAATTGATAACTAAAAAAATAAAGAAAGATGAAGAAGATTCTATTAACTCTATTGGCTTTCATGTCGACGGTTGCTATGAATGCAGAGCAGATATCAAAACAGCAGGCACTCCAGAAAGCGCAGCAGTTTATGCCAGGCAAGCAGTTTGATGAGGCTAGGAATTTCGCTCGCTCGGCTGGTTCCTCCGAGGAAGAGCCGTTCTATGTGTTCAATGCCGAAGGCAATGGCGGCTTCGTCATTGTATCTGGCGATGACCGCACAACAGAGATTATAGGCTATTCGACGACAGGCACGCTCAATATGGAACAGATTCCCGACAACCTGAAATGGTGGCTCGACAGTTATGCTCGTCAGATTGAGGCGTTGGGCAACTCGGCAAAGCCTGCACAAAAGGCCAAGACGCGCGGGGCTGCCAGTAGGAAAGCTATCGCTCCGCTGATTAAGACGCAGTGGAACCAGTATTATCCATATAATATGATGTGTCCAGACTGGAAAGGAAAAGACTGGCGGGATCCGGGCTTTGATAAGGATCATCTCATGACAAATGATCAGGCTTCTTATCACTCTGTGGCTGGGTGCGTCGCCACAGCGATGGCCCAGATAATGTACTATTATCAGTACCCCAAAAGTTGCCAAGCAATTCCTGAATATACTACGCGTTATGGTTGGAATATGAAAGCACTGCCTGCTGTTACCTTTGATTGGGCATCCATGAAAAAAGCGTATACAGGGCGCGAGACTGATGCTTCTGCAACAGCCGTTGCCACCTTGTTCCGTTATTGTGGCCAGGCTGTCGAAATGAACTATAGTTTAGGAGGATCATCTGCCAGTGTGATACCGTATGATATGGCAGAAGTGTTCGGTTATAGCAAAAATGCCAAACGTTTGAGCAGATCAATGTATTCATCTTCAGACTGGGAGGATATGATCTATAATGATATTTCCGAAAAACATCCAGTAATTTATGGTGGATCAAGTATTAGCAGTGGTCATCAGTTTATCGTCGATGGTTACGATGTTAACGGTCTTTTCCACATGAATTGGGGATGGAGCGGTATGGGCGATGGCTACTATGTTCTCTCCTTGGCCAACCCTGATGAATTGGGTGCTGGAGGAGGTTCGAGTCTGGACGGCTATTCCAAGGATCAGCATGCCATTATTGGGCTGAAGCCTGGTAAAGCAGGGGAAGTTGAGATACCGCAAGTCTATGGGGAATTTGATGGTAAACTAGTGAAATCTAAGTTTAGTCGTACGTCGGCCAGTGAGGATTTTACGGGCGTATCCCTTCCGGGTTTTGTGTTCTTCCAATATGAAAATACAGACCAGACTGACGACTGTACTCTTGAGAAGGGATGGGGCCTGTATAAGGATGGCACGCTTCTGAAAGTGTTGGGAGTCTCAGGACCAGTTACCTTGAATCATTTTTATAATGCCGACTATAATAATTCCGCGTTTTCCTTCGGTAAAGGCCTGGCCGATGGCCAATATCAGTTCCGCCAGATGTACAGACTTCAAGGATCGACAGAATGGCAGTTATGTAAGTCACAGTATGATTATTTGGGGAGTCCGATGATTCTCTTTATAGAAGCTGTTGTTTCTGGTAATAACCTGACACTGAGACAGTCTGAGACAGATGAATATACATCAAAGATTACTGTCAACAATGTCAGTTTCTCCCCAAAGTCGTTAGAGGTTGGAAAGCCTGTAGAGGTGACTGTGAACCTAACGAACAATGGCGACTCCTATCAGGAACTGGTGTACCTTTCGTTGGGAGGACAGAAAACTGTAGTCTGCGGCTCTGTTGAGCCAGGACAGACAGGGAACGTCAAGTTGCATTTAAAACCTACTAAGGCAGGAACTATGCCTCTTAAGGTCTTAACGGGTTATTATGGCACGAAGGAGGTTTGGTCTGAATCTGTCACGGTGGAGGCTGCTAAGCCGCAATCGTTGTCAGCTACGGTGACAACACCTGGCCTCGTGAAAAATGTGCTGACAGGTATGACGCTGAGAGTTAATGCCAGTATTACCAATAATGGATCGAGTGCGTATGAGAATGGCATTTTGCTCCGTTTGTTTGAAAATACTGCCCCTCCAGGATCTTTTATCATTAGCGGTTCGATGGTCAGGGAAAAGTCTGTTTCGGTTCAAATAAAGCCAGGTAAGACCAAAGATGTTGAATTTACGATTGCCGATTTGGATCCAGGTGTCAGTTACTTTGTCTATTTATACTATTATTCGGCGGGTTCGGAAACAGATTTATATACCGTATATCCATTTACTCCGACAGAAGTGCCTGGCGATCTCACTGGCGATTTTGTTGTCGACAAGAACGATATCGCAGTCATCATCCAGCTCATCATGGTTGGGAAATATAACAAGAAGGCTGACCTGAACAATGATAAAACGGTTAACGCCGCCGACCTTGTGCTCCTCATCAAGAAGGTAAAGCCATAAGAAGTCCTACACCTTATTAATAATAAATAATTCCCGAAACGCTTGGCCGTTTCGGGATTTATTCGTAAATTTGCACCGTCGCTTGATTGAACATTGTGATGGCGGTCTTGTTTTTACGAGAATGACATTTCCTATTTAGGAACAGACACCTATGCCTTTTTTGTATGACAAGTATATTATTTGTAAATAATCACTGTTGGCCAAGGGGTGTAGCCGACATAAAAAGAAACAAAGACATGAAGAAGTTGTTTGTTCTTATGATAGCAGTTTTCAGCATGGGTGCTACGGCTACAGCCCAAGAGGCTATCGCCATGCTTAAACATGGTACAACAACCAAGACGTTTACCGGTGTTGACGCATTGAAGTCGGCACACGAAGCCGCTGAGAATGGTGACTTGATCACATTATCAAGTGGAAATTTCAATGCCGTTGACATCACGAAGACAGTGACGATCCGTGGCGCTGGTATGGAGTATGATGTTACATACAATACCCAGCCCACCATTATTAGAGGCGATTTTACGATAGCCGTACCTGATGGCACCACTGGAAATGTTCAGGTAGAGGGCATCTATCATGAATATATCATCACTTTCAACAACGCCAGACAGCAGCAGAACCCGAAGTTCATCAAGTGTCGTTTGGGATCTGTTAAATGTGGAAGTTATACAGTCCAGGGAACAAAATACAACTGTGTAGTCAAAAATGCCGTCTTCCTACACTGTAAGATTGTTGACTATGTTGGTTGTGGAATAGATTGCTCAGAAACGTTTATAAACTGTTATGTATATAAACCAAATACACCAACCTCGCAATACATTTCAGAGATGAATTTTAGGAATTGTGTTGTTTATGTCGCTGCAAGCACTCTTTATTATGCTAAATTCACCAATAGTATTATATTAATATCTAGTACCTATTCTTATAATTCTGCTACAACTTTTCAAAATTGTCTGCTGAGGTCAGGAACTTTTTCAGACCTTCCTGCCAGTAGCAACCATTATTGGACTTATGAGAATACAGCGAACATCTTTAAAACATATACAGGAACTTATAAGAGTGATGAGACCTTTGAACTTAACGACGATGCAAAGACACAATATGTGGATGAGAACGGCAAGGAGATTGGCATCAATGGCGGCACCTTCCCATATAATCCCCGTGTGGCCGGTCCCCATATCAAGTCGATGGAAGTGGCGCCACGCTCTACTGCCGATGGCATGTTGAACGTGAAGATGACCATTGAGAATACAGGCTATTAAATCCTTTATTATAGAAGGTATGAAAAAGCTGATTCTATTATTACTCACAGCTCTGCTCCAATCAGGCTTGGCCTTGGCTATACCGGCCTATCCATATCCGGTTCAGGTGAGGCAACCCGACGGCAGCATGCTTACTATCCGGTTGGAAGGTGATGAGTACCTGCATTACAACACCACCGACGACGGCTTTACCGTGGTGAAGAATGCGGAGGGTTGGTATGTGTATGCCGAGAAACGTGACGGGAAACTCGTGGCTACTGACCTCAAAGCCCATGATGCCTCTTATCGCTCTGTTGCTGAGGCTGCATGGCTTGGTGGCATCGGGAAGAAATTGGCTCCGCAGATGAGCAAAGCGTCTGAAGCGATGAAGCAGATGAACCTGCAACTGCAGAGCGAGGCCCGTAGCCAAGCCCGTAGCCGTGCTCAGAGCCGGAGTGCAAATTATGACTACAGTAAGTTTAAGGGACTGGTTATTCTGGTACAGTTTAATGATTGCTCTTTCTCACGTTCAGATTATCGATCGCTTGTAGATGATATGATGAACAAAGAGAATTACCAAGGGTATGATGATACTACATACGGCCGTTTTACTGGTAGTGTGCGTGATTATTTCTACGACAATTCCAATAAGTTGTTTTCCCCCCAGTTCACGGTGACTGCTCCTGTGACTGTCAACTATAGCCAATATGATGTCTACGACTCGGAGGGGGAGATCAATAAGCTAGGTTCGATATTGGTAGCGGCTCTTGATGCGGCAGACTCACAGGTTGATTACAGTCAGTTTGTTGGTAACAAGGAAGGCGAGGTTGAAATGGTCTACTTTATCTTTGCCGGTATCGGTTCACATATCACCGGTAATGATAAACGGCTTCTATGGCCTCATCAGTCATCTTTTAAAAATGTAAAGCGCGATGGTGTGAGTCTGGGACGATATGCCTGTTCTGTAGAACTTTATGGATCAGTGCAAGAGCATATTCTTGACGGCATAGGCACCATCTGTCATGAGTTCAGCCATGTGTTGGGACTGCCCGACCTTTATGATACTGATTATAAGGAGACTAATGGTGAGAGCAATCATCCCGACGAATGGAGTCTGATGGCGTCGGGTGGCTATCTGAACTATTGCCGAACACCAGCCGGATATGGCCTCTATGAACGTTATGCTGCTGGCTTTGCAGAACCGCAATTACTTTCTGGAGAGGGCTGCTACCAGTTGAATGCTATCGGCGAGAGCAATCATGGATTCCGTATCGGTTCCGGTGAAGACAATGAGTTCTTCCTCTTGGAGAACCGCCAGAAGAGTAGCAAGTGGGATGCTTATCTCCCCGGTCACGGCATGTTGGTGTTCAGAGTAGAGGATATGGGCGCTTCTGTGTGGAAGGATAATATCATTAACGCCGATCCCATGCATAATTATTATGAGATGGTGCGGGCTGATGGAGGCTGGGGGGCAACGGCCAGTGATCCGTTCCCAGGGACAAAGCATGTGAAAAAACTTACTAACCAGACGTTACCAGCCAACCTGCTGTCGTGGTCAGGAAAGGCAGCACCCATGGTGATCGATGAAATCAAGGAGACCGATGGTGTCATTGCGTTTAATTTGAGTAAGCCAGAAAATACAAGCGGAGATGACAGACCGACTATTACCCCACAGAGCTATGCTGTGAACTACTGGTTTGACGACATGGATGAGTTGAAAGGTTCTCTTGCCAATCCTGCCTCTGGTTTCATGCTTGATGTGTCGTCTTTGAGCGATGGTTTACATGCCCTGCATATCGCTGTAGGCGAGGTGACGGAAGATGGAGACTATATCGAGATACCCCCTCGCACCGTCTACTTCGAAAAGCATGGTCAGGAGACAAAGGTGACGACTGACTATCGGATTGACAACCTGCCAGTTGGCAATACTACGAACTATGACATCGACAATGCCACCTTGATGAAGTTGAACGTGAAAGATCAGGACGACGGACTTCATCAGATGACGGCTCTCGTCGGATTGTCAGGAAGTGGATATGGCTATGCGATTGCCTCTGCTTTCTTCCAACGTGTCCCAACTGCCGAAGATCTGGCAGACCAGCATTTAGTTGTCAGTATCAATGGTGTTGAACCGACGGTGTTGAAACGTGCCTTTGAAGATAATGAACTTTACTATGACCTTGACGTGCATGAAATGCCGCCAGGTCTGCACGATTTGACCTGTCAGGTAAAGGGTTCGTTGAGTATGGCGCCAATGAAAGATTTCTTTGTCGTTGATCCTCAAATGGAGAATTGTCATTTGGCTGTCAATATTGACGGAGCCGGGGTGACCACGCTGGAGCGTAGCTTCAACAATGGCCAGTTAGAGTACGATCTCGACGTGCACGAGATGTCGCCAGGTATTCACAACTTGACTTATCAGATCGTAGGTATGGTGAACATGCCTCCAGGGAAAGAGTTCTTCGTCATTGATCCCAAATTGGAAAGTTATGAGTATTGGTTGAACGATGACCTTTCGACAGCTAAGGCTGTTACAGGTCTGAAAGAGTCGGGGACCTATACGCTGAATACTACATTGCCTGTCCAGAAGATGCCACTCCGCAGCAACCAATTCTATTTTAATGTGGAAGAGGGAATTCCTGTCACATACGCCATCGACGACCTAACGATGAAGGTGATGGCAGACAACGGAGCGGCATTCATCGCATCTCCCGTGAATTATATCAACGGGTCATCCAGAACCCCTGTCGGTTCTGAGTTGTTACCAAAGAATGAGACAACTGATTTCAATGTACCAGCCACTGGAGACATTACATGGCTCTATCTGAAGGCAAAGAAAGATGATGTGATCGGTCTTCAGGCAAATCAGGCTTGCACTGTGCAGATGTATTCTCCTTCTGGTAGTGAGATCATCGGTTCTTCAGGCGCTGCTTCAACGCAGAAATCTGAAGTCAAAGTACCAGTGGACGGCACTTACTATGTGGCCATTCATGATGTAGGTGATGGCACGGCTTCTGCCACAGTGTCGCTGAATTGCACCTTTGTTGCTTTTGTGGTGATAGGTGACCTCAATGATGACAGAAAGGTTGGCAAAACCGACCTGAGTCTGTTGGTGGATTACATTATGGGCAAGAATCCTTTGGGTATAGATAAGAATACGGCCGATGTCAATAAAGATGGTAAGGTGAACGTGGCTGACGTGACAGAGGTTGTGAAGATCATAAAGGTAAATAAAGTCCCAAACGATGATGATGAGGATTATCAAATCCTTCCGTGGGAACCAGAAGATCCGGATGCACTTAATGATTTTGATTAAGGCATTAGAGGATTATGATTAATTGGAATCCTAATAATAAATCCCGAAACGCTTGACCGTTTCGGGATTTATTTGTATATTTGCATTTTTACTTGCCAGTCAGCTTGTTAATCAGCAAGACGGGATCGGCGAGGTTTACCAGAGAGTGCTTTACGCTTCATTATTTGTTACAAACAGATCGCCTTTATTTGTGCTTTCATTTGCATTGGCCGTTGAATGTATGGTGTCCCAGAATTGCGAAGTATCTGAAAGGACACGACTGATCATGTCTTCTTTCCCGGGGATTTTGGCATAGTTAGAGCCGTTGATAATATGGAGCCATGATTCGTCGACAATCTGGATATAATCGCTATGAAGGATGTCGCAATGTCTGTTTAATCCTTCAGTTATTTTGTATCGCAATGATTTGACAGTTGGAAACGGGATGGCTTGGATGTCATATTTGTGATAAAAGCGTGGATAATTGCTTCCACCAGTGTCTAAGAAGCTCTTTTTAGTGAAAATTGGCTCGAAATTTGGTCTGGCGGTGAACTTGGCAAAATTAAAGATACACCATCCTGGCCAGAGGTACCATTCTCCATTACCAGAACGCCTGACACCATAAAAGTCTTTCTCGCCTAATGCTGAGGTCAGATGGTATGATTTTACAGGGAAAATGTCGTGGTCTATTAGAGCGAAGCGCTTTGGCTTCATTTTCCGCAGTACATGGTAGTAGACCCAATTAAGGGCTGCCCCATGAGAAATGGCGCACTGGCAGTTTGTCAGAATACCGATGCCAAACGGGACAAGGATGTAATCTATTCCATATCTTTGACAAACCTCTTGGATAAGCTTACGCTTCTGTCTGCTCGTGGAATTGTCTGCCACCATGTAACGGTAGTTCTCATCCTTGATGTTGTCTCTGATCAGTTCTATCTGCCGTTCTATGAGTTGTTCGTTATTGAACGCCACTGTCAGGATGAGCATCTCACAAGGTTCTCCTTTCTTGATTTTCCTGTTGAATGGATACCATATTCTGGCCAGACAAAAAGCCAGCCTGCTATACATATTAAATGTATAATCGTGAATAAACTTCTTTACACTCTTTCTTGACATAAACTCCTATTTTATAGTGGTTCTAAACAGTCGACGGGGACATAGGTGATGGCGACGGCAGCTACACCGTCGATCTGGATGAGGAAGTATTTATTTTTCTTGATGCGCTTGATAACCCCTTCGATGCCCTTGAAACGGCCAGCGGCGATGCGAACCCGACGGCCCATGTTGGCGGAGTCTCTGGCGTCAAGAAAAATGACAGACTCGTCTTGCGTCGATACAACCTTGATGAAGTCCTCCATCTGGCGGTCTGGGACGTGAAGAATTTCCGACATTCCGTTGGCAGATGTCTTCATCATGTACCTCATCGGTTCGAACTCTTTCCTGTGCATCTTCAGATGGGTGAGAGCTTCTTGGGAAGCATGGACGAAGATGAGGTTGTGGATGGCTGGAACCAGCGTCTTACGAGGACCCTCAGATGAACTTGTCAGATCGTAGTGCATGGGCACAAAATTCTCTATGCCTAAAGCATCGAGCTGTTCTTTGATTTTCAATTCGCGGTGGTACGTGACCCGCATGGGATACCATCTGATGACGTCGTTACTTTCCATTTCGAGCGCAAAGGTACATAAAAAAGTGTAAAGTGAAAAGGGAAAAGGGAAAAATCTGCTACCGCCACAGAAATTTCTTCATTCTTCATTCTTTTATCTTTATTCTTTTTTGTACCTTTGCACCCAATTATATGTCATATCAATGTTTGGAATGCGTAATGTGGCTGGGAATCAGTGCATTATGGTGGTAAAGGGCATTGAACTGTATATGTCAGCCACTCTGCGGAAACAGGGTGACCCTCTCTTTTTGTATTCACTCGCAAACAAATAATCATAACAGATGAAAAAGAACCATATCTTATTATTCTTTGTATTAACTGCAGTTTGTCTACTGACATCTTGTGGTTCTTCTAAGAACGTGTCGTATTTTCAGAATCGTGAGGCTTTGGAAAAGGTCCTAAAAGGCTATCAGGCGGATGCCCGTATTATGCCGAAGGACGTGCTGACCATCACTGTCAGTACCACGACGCCTGAGGCAGCCAGACAATTTAACCTGGTGACTCCGACATCGCAGACCCAGCTTCAGACCTATCTTGTGGACAATGAGGGAATGATAAACTTTCCTGTTGTCGGTCAGCTGAAAGTTGGCGGGATGACGAAGACTGAGGCGGAGAAAATGATAACGGAGAAGATAACTCCTTATCTTACAGAGTCACAGAATCCGGTGGTGACGGTCAGGATGTCAAGTTTCTCCATCTCTGTATTAGGAGAAGTAAACCAGCCGGGAACCTTTACGGTGGCTCGCGAGAAAATCAATGTTCTTGAAGCGTTGTCAAGAGCTGGCGACCTGACCATCTATGGTGTTAGAAATAATGTGACCCTCATCCGTGAGGATAGTGAAGGAAACAAGAGCTATCACACGTTGAACCTGAACGATGCTAACATTGTGAACTCGCCCTACTACTATCTGCAGCAGAACGATATACTCTATGTTGAGCCGAACAAAATCAAGGCGCAGAATTCTGCCATCGGTAATATGACAACTCTCTGGCTGTCTGCCACAGGTGTCTTAGTGTCGGTGGCGACGCTGTTAGTCTCCCTTTTAAGGTAAATATCCACAGATTTGATCAAATAATAGTATTATGGGAAATCAGTTGAGAACTTCCGGAATGAGAGAAAAGAAACCTTATTCCATTTTCGACATGAAATATTTATGGACGATTTTCACCACCCATAAGAAGTGGTTCGCCCTGTCTGTCATCTTGTGTATGTTCCTTGCAGTGGCTTATATCTATTTTACCCGCCCTGCTTATAACATCGTGGGCAAGATGATCGTTATTGACCGCAGGCAGAATGGCAATAGTGCAGCAAACGCAAGTTTGGCTATGTTGAGCCAGTTGCCGGTAAACCTTGGCAGCAGCCTGAATTTGGGGCGGTCAACAAATGTAGAGAATGAGAAGGAAATCTTAAAGACTAAGTTGTTGTTGAAAGATGTGGTGGAGGATTTGGGTCTGTATACGGAAGTTCGCCATCAGAAGTTTCTCAAAAGCCGTCTGCTTTATAAGAATACGCCTATCAACGTGACGGTCAGCAAGGAGTGTCTCCATGCCATGAACGAGGGCTTGAAGACTTACAGCATCAGCCTGACCATCGACAAGAGCGATACGGGGTATACCATCGAGGGTATGCTTAAGAAGAATAGGAAAAAAGCCAAAATCGCAGAGCAGGCTTTTGCCAAACTACCGGCCGTCATACATACGGAGATTGGTGACCTGACATTTACCGAGAATGTGTTGCCAACGGACGATGATAGGAAACCCTTTGAGAAGGATTACCGTTTGAAAGTCACGATTACTCCGCCTATGACGGTGGCCAAACAGTTTGTCAAGCGCCTGACGATTGGCTCGGCCTCGAAGAAGGCCATATCGATTGTCCAGATTAGTCTTTTGGACGAACAGATAGTAAGAGGTGTTGACTTCGTGAACAGCCTGGTGGCTCATTATAATGAACGTTCCAATCAGGAGAGGCAAGAAGAGGCTGCGAAGAATGATGAGTTTATCAATGGCAGGCTTGCCAGGATTGATCAGGAGTTAGGCTTGACAGATGCCGATTGGGAAAAGGTCAAGAAACAGTATCAGGTGACAGACTCGAGAGTGGATGCCGAGGAGGTGATGGGCAAAAAGAGTACCTACGAGTCGCAACTCGTGAATTTCGGTGTCCAGCAGCAACTTCTTGAATATCTTAGTGAATATGTGAATGATCCTGCCAATCTGTATGAGCTGATTCCTGTGAATGTGGGTGTCTATACCGGTGATGCTGTAGCTATGATCAGCCGTCACAACCAATTGGTCAATGAAAGAAAAATGTTACTGAAGAGCGTGACGGAGCAGTCAACACAGGTGAAGTTGACAACTCAGTTGATCGATGAGTTGCATCCTGTAATTCAGACGGCATTCAAGAGAGACCGCGAGTCGTTGCTTTTGAGGAAGCGTGTGGCAGAACGGGAGTATAATAGATATATGAGCCGTGTGGAAAATGTTCCGGAGCAAGAACGTAATATGACAGATGTGAGTCGTCAACGGAATATCAAGCAGAGTGTCTTTGTAGCCTTGTTGCAGAAGCGGGAGGAAATTGCTATGGAGTTGGCCAATACGGCAGACAAGGGCAGATTGATTGATGAAACACAAATGCTTAAGCAAGTGAAGCCTAAGACAATGGTTGCCTTGCTTTCGTCACTGATTTTCGGTCTGCTGATTCCATATGTCGTCTTCTTCACCCGTAGAAATATGAAGAAGGTCATTGACACGGAGATTGACTTGAAAGTGACTACAAAGCTACCATTGGTAGGGACGATTCCTGCTTTGGGACAAGTGGAAGTTGACGATGCGTTCCGACTTGTCCGAAATCATATCCTGCCTCTATTGGGTGAAGGGAAGAAAACCATATTGGTTACCTCTGCCAATCAGGGAGACGGTAAGACCTTTTGTGCTACCCGTCTGGCGGAAGCCTTCACCAAGATGGGGGAGAAGACCCTTTGCCGTCATCTTCTTGACGTCCTTCCAGGAAACACTGACGCTGTCCATCCTGCTGACCTGCTGGCCCATAAGGATCTTCGTCAGGCGTTAGCCAGCCTGCGGGAGACATACGACATCATCATCTTGGACGGTCCGGAGCTGGATCAAAGCAACGAAACCCTCATTGCCGGCCTGGCTGATGTGACCTGTTTCGTCTGCCGTGCAGGAAAGACTGCTAAGACTGCGATAGGTGGGCTTGAGAAGATGAACAGCGATAATTGCCTGTCATCTACTTGTATTGTGCTGAATAAGTAAGGATAGTGATCAAGAGCCGTTTCTATTGGATATATCGGACAGCGAATCGGTTCAACCGCCAATGTGGATAGATGAAGACTTCAGATACTATATCCAAGTTCTTCAATCAAGGTAACGAACGGACCATTAAAGCCAAAAAGAATATTTTTCTCATGCTTTTGATAAAAGGAGGAAATATTCTTATCGGTATTTTACTTGTACCGATTACTTTGGGATATGTTGATACAGATTGTTATGGTATATGGCTTACACTTAGTTCAATGGTATTGTGGATTAGTTTTTTTGATATTGGACTTAATAATGGACTAAAAAACAAATTGGCTCAGGCTATCGCCAACAATGACCATGATCTTGCACGAAAATATGTCAGTACGACATACGTTCTTCTGATGCTCATCTTTTTGCCGATGATGTTAGCCTTGATAGGAATATCTCCGCTGATTAATTGGAATAATCTTTTGAATATTGGATCAGATGAGCCGTTGCTTGCTCCTGTATGTATCCTCATTGCTTACTTCTGCATTAATTTCATCTTAAGTACCATCAGTACGGTGTTAAATGCAGACCAGAGACCTGCAGACGCGTCGCTTATTCTATTTCTGCAACAATCAGCATCACTGATAGTCATATTGATTATGATTGTCACAACAAAGGGAAGTTTGGTCAATCTATGTATTGGTCTTTGTATTTCTCCTATCGTTGTTAACTGCATCTATAATATTGTCTTGTTTAAAGACAGGTATAAGGCCTGGGCTCCATCCTTGCGATATGTTGATTTTCGGTTGTCTTCTGATTTGATGAAGTTGGGAGCTCAATTCTTCATTATTCAAATAGCTGCACTTATACAGTATCAGATGATTTCCTTTATTATTATTCGTTATTTTGGCCCTGCCGAAGTGACCAACTATGGTATTGCCTACAAGTATTTCAACATACTTATGATGGTTTGGGGTATTTTAATAACTCCGCTATGGGTTGCCGTTACTGATGCCTTAGAGAATAAAGATTATCAATGGATAAGGACGGCGGAAAGAAAATACCTATTATTATTTTTCCTGTTTGTCGTTGCAGGTTTATTGATGCTTGTAATTTCACCATTCATCTATGAAATATGGGTTGGAGATAAAGTTAACATTAGCATGACGCTATCAATGTTCATACTTCTGTACAATTTGGTGATGATGTTTGGTAATTTGTTTGTTAACATCATTAATGGCTCAGGACAACTGAAAGTCCAAACCATAGCCTCATTATTATCGCCATTTGTGTTTCTGGCTGTTTGTTATGTTCTTATAAAACAACAAATAGGTGTTCAAGCAGTTTTGATTGCTGCTATTATATCAAACTTCAATGGACTGATTCTAGCTCCTCTACAATGCTATTATCTAGTTAAGGCAACAAGAGAATGAAAGTATTGCATATTTGTACATCAGACGAAGGTGGAGCTGGGCTGTGCTGTCTCAGACTTCACAATGCTTTGCTAAATGAAGGAGTGGATAGTAAAGTCGTCATGAATTACACGACAAGGGATTATCCTGAAGTCTATCTATATAGACCTTTTGTTTCTTGGTTAGGTTCTCTTCCTTCCAGAATCCTTCATAAGATCGGTTTGGAGGTGACTGAGTACAATAGGATGTGCGCTCTTGGTGTAAAACATCATGCATTTTATTCCCGGCCAGTATCTTTAATAGATCTTACTAAGTTTGAATTATATGATTGGGCTGATATCATCCATTTACATTGGGTAAACGATTTCTTGGATTATCCTTCTTTTTTCAGGAAAACAAAAAAGAAGATTATTTGGACGCTACATGATGAGAATCTGTTTTATGGTATTGCTCATTATGGGGTTAATGCCCTTCATGATAATGACATTGAGAAAAAGTATAAAAGGATTAAATTTGAGTCAATAAGGAGTTCGGAGAATCTCAATGTTGTCTTCCTCTCTAATATGATGTATGATCAGTTTGGCAACAATGAAATAATTAGAGGAAGGAATAAAACTATTATCAATAATTCTGTTGATGGCAATATCTTCATGCCATACGATAAAACTGCCATGCGGAGGAAATATGGGATAAGTCAGAATAAGATAGTCTTCTTATTTATGTCCAGTGATATTGGAAATCCCATCAAGGGTCTTCATTTGTTAGTGCAATCAATAAACATGCTGAATTTGAAGGATGTCGAGATTATGGCACTTGGAAATAATGCGAGTAATGTGTCATATCCTATTGTGAGGACCTTTGGAAATATAAAAGACATGAATGTTTTAAGTGAACTCATATCTGCTGCAGATTACTTTGCAATGCCTTCTCGTCAAGAAGCGTTTGCTCAGAGCCCAATGGAAGCCATGGCCTGTGGCTTGCCTGTTGTCGCATTCCCTGTCAGTGGTACGAAAGAACTGATTAATGAGTCAAATGGCATTGTCTGCAGTGATTTTACCGTGGCTGCATTATCTGATGGAATTAAACAATTGATGTCTCGGACCTATAATCCAACCCACATCAGGAATGATGTCATGAACCGCTTTTCTCCTTCAGTTATTGCGAAACAATACATAAGATATTACCAAAAATAACAAAGATTATATGCAGAATTGGATCTTATATCTCTTTTGCTTTGAAATCCTTTGTTTTTCTGGAGGTCGGCGTTTTGATGTTGAAAATCAGATTCCGACTCTTGCAGTTTGGTTACTCACATGTGTTATCGCCTATATTAATAGAGAAAATGAGTACGAAATTGAAGAGTGGATCAAGGGTGTGTCACTAATGGCTTTTCTGATTGTATGGACATTGGTGACGACAATTGTCATTAACATATTTGCAGATTTCTTTTTCTTATCATATGTTTTTATTCCATTGGGGATGATGATTGCTCTATATAGTTTTGATTTCTATAAAGTAAGGGATTGTCTGCTTAGATTGCTTTCAGGGATAATGGTCGTCAGCATAATCGTCCATATAGGATATAATCTTGAGATAATACCAGCAGAATTGATAGACGATGATGAAAAAGTATTGGCGATGTCTCTATATTTCTTTAATGTTGGCTGGGGAAATTTTGAATTTTTGCCCCTTACCCGTTTCAGTTCAATCTATTGGGAGCCCGGCCAATGCCAAATAGTCATTATGTATGTATTGGTCTTGTTCTCTGATGATATTCAAAAACATATATACGACATCGTGTATCTTCTGAAAAAATATGGAATACTGGTATTAGCCATTCTGCTTACAGGAAGTACAACTGGATATATCGTTTTTGCTTTGTTCATAAGTAGTCTGCTTCTGTTTAATGGTGATGTCCTTAGTCAAAGGAAACTAATGCCACTTTTTATATCAGCCATTCTTGCAATTGGGGTGTTTGCTTTTTTCTATTTTAGTGATGTTGTGCAATCCAAATTAGAATTAAGTGAGAGTTTAAGTGATGAAAACTCTTTTGCGGTCAGAATGGCAGACAATCTTGCATGTTTTATGGTTGCGATAGAACATCCGATATTCGGTTTGGGAGTGAATTCTGTTGAACTAAATGCAGACCTGGCAACTTATGGTAATACGACAGCATCTAATGGCTGGCTATTCTCGGCTGCACAGATGGGCTTTACATATATAGTAATAATGTTTGTTGCTATGTATATTAATTTAAGACGTATGAATTTTAGAGTGTTGACTTTTGTACCGCTGTTAATACTTATATTGTCACAGGCTAATGAGTATGCCACATACCTTCCATATATGTGGTTGTATTGTTGTCCATTCGGTTCATATTACGTGAAGGATAGTCTAAGCGATGAAAGTGTCAGTTATAACGGTTTGCTATAATGCCGTACAGGGGATAGAGAAAACTATTTTGTCTGTGATAAGCCAGACTTATCCAAGTATCGAATATATTGTCATTGACGGAGGCAGTGTAGACGGCACTATGGATGTCATTAAGAAATATCAAGATAAGATTTCTTATATTGTGTCGGAGGCAGATAATGGCATATATGATGCCATGAATAAAGGTTTGAAGGCAGTAACAGGTGAATGGATCAATTTCTTAAACGCAGGGGATGTCTATTACAATAGCAAATCAATAGATGGTATTTTCTCTAATGAAATATCAAATGAAGTTGATGTCGTATATGGATATCAGGTTCATAATTTCATTTATGGAAAGTTTGTACGCAGAAAACTTCCCTTGTCTTTCTTTGGAAAAGGAATGCCGTTTGGACATGAATCAAGTTTTGTCAGATCTGAGGTAATGAGACGATATGAATTTGATACCGATTATAGTATAGCGGCAGATTATCATTTCTTTTTTCACCTTTATGCTTTAGGTAAGAAGTTTCAATTCGTTGATGTGTTGGTAGCAGTTTTTGATAGTTCGGATGGAGTCTCTTCTTCAGATAAGACAGCTTTATTGACACTTTATGAAACGTCAAAGATAAATGGATCAATAGGTACATATCAATATATTAAAAATTGGATCAGAACTTTTGCTGCGATAAAAACAAAATCAATAATAAGACGTATATCACCAAGTTTTGTAGAAAACAGACAGCGTCATAAACGGGAGAAGAATTTGGAATATGTCCCTTTGAGTGTTTTTATGTCTAATCGTCATGCCTAAGATATCAGTAATCATACCTGTTTATAACAATGCGGCTTACCTCCCGCAATGTCTAGATAGTCTCTTGGCACAGGCATTTCGGGACTTTGAGTGTATTCTGGTAGACGACGGTAGTTCCGATGGCTCTGATGTTATTTGCGATGATTATCAGAAAAAAGATGACAGGCTTAAGGTGTATCATATTCAAAATCATGGTGTTTCCTATGCTAGAAATTATGGTTTAGAGGTGGCAAATGGTGAATGGATTAGTTTTATAGACTCGGACGACTGGATTTCTACAGATTTCTTATCCACATTATATGCTCACACAGACGAGAATACAGATGTTATAATATGTAATATTTATTTTAATGTAGGGGAGAATCAAATACAGAAAATTTGCTCTAAGCCACTCATATACAAGAAAGATTATCCTTCTTTCCCTCTTGCAACCTTGGTTCCAGATTGCAGTCGTGCAGACGGACTATATGTTTCATTGGAATTGATGAGTAGTGCTTGTAACAAACTAACTCGGAAATCTTTGTTGGATGCAAATAGAATACGGTATAATGAAAAAATGTATCTAAATGAGGATGGCCTATTCAATTTGAGGTGTTATCTGAAAGCGAAGGATTTTAAAATAATAGAGACTCCTCTGTATCATTATCGTATCTTGATGAACTCTTCAAATCGTAGATACATGCCTGACGTACATAATCAGAATGATATTGTTGGTAAGGCGTTTTATGATTTGTCAAAGGAAATACCGGGTAAAATTGCCCAAGATTTCTGTAGCTTAAGTTCGTATAGGTTGTATCTTAATTTGATGTCTCTGTATATTGACCATCCTATGAATGAATTAAGTTTCATAAAAAAGATGAGGTTATTAAAGACATATCTTGATGCAGACCTCTATCATGTCTTTTCGATTCCTCGTTATATGGCATTCTTCAAAAAGGTTGAACTTATGGCATTACAGCATCATTGTTGTTTTGTACTTTTATTATTATCAAAATACAGGTCTTACAGAAATACGTTGGTCTAGGGATCAAAAGGGATAATTATGTTTTATTTGAAAGATGAAAATCTGAAAATAGGGGTTTATCATGATGCCTGTATACTCCCTTATGATGGCTCAAAGACACCTTGTGGAGGTGGGGTGGTATGTGGTAGTCAAAAGTATGTAAAAGACTCAACTCTGTTTGAATGGGATTCGACATTAGCATATTCATTTATGGAAGATAGCGTGGAAGAAAAACAGCGCAGTGCTATCTATATTGGTGTGATGGTTTCAATTTTTGGACATTGCATAACAGACAACTTGAAAAAACTCTGGTTTTTGCAGACAGAAGAGGGGAAACGTCTGATAAGGGAAGATATTGATATCGTGTACATAACAAATTGGGGACAGCATTTGAAGCCTTGGGCTTATGATGTTTTACAATCTGCAGGAGTTGATGTGTCCAGGTTAAAAGAAATAGAAAAACCAACAAGATATAAACGAATATATATTCCAGATAATGCAATCATATCAAAAGAAATAAAGAAAAATGTTGGGGAGAAGTATTATACTAAAGAGTTTAAATGGGTTGTTGACTCTATTCTGAAATCTTCATCTGAGTTTGTATTATCGGAATGTTATAATAAAATTTATTTGTCGAGAACAGCATACCGAAGTAAACGAGATTTTGGCGAAAAAAGAATTGAAAGATTATTCAAAAAGGCTGGGTATAAAGTTGTTTTCCCAGAGAAACATTCATTTGTAGAGCAGGTGTCTATCATTTCACATGCAAAGGAAATAGTAACGACAGAAGGTTCTATATCTCATATGGTGATGTTTGCCAGATATGGTACTGAATTATTATTGCTAAAGAAAATAGATTGGACTAATCCATATCAGGAATTTATAAATGAAATGGCGGGATTGAATGTCCGAATTATTAATTCAAACCATTCGATTAAAGTTGAGTGTGGTTGGGAAGGACCATTTTATATGAGTCCGACCAGGGAATTATACAGTTTTCTGAATATTTGTGGAAACGATAGGTATCTTTTGCGTTTGGATTATTACGTTTATCTTCTTTATTTTTGTTGGTGTCATTTCCCCATTTTTAGTGAGGTTCGTGTTCTTGCGAAGAAACTAATTGTGGCAATAAAGTATAAATGAAAAACTGACAGAAAAAACAATGATGATCTCAGTTTGTATTGCTACTTTCAATGGAGGAAGGTTCATTCGGGAACAGGTGATGTCTGTGCTGCCACAGTTGTCTGAGGAGGATGAGATCGTCGTCTCTGATGACGGTAGTACTGATGAGACAGTCAATATCCTGAAATCAATCAGCGACAAGAGAATCAGAATATATAAGAATGAGTATAAACATGGTTTCATCTGGAATTTTGAGAACGCATTGGTGAAGGCTACGGGTGATGTGATATTTTTGTGTGATCAGGACGATATATGGAAACCGAATAAAGTTGAAATCGTTATGGAGACATTGAAAGATCATGATATCGTACTGCATGATGCTGAAATGATTAATCAGAACGGTGTTAAGACGGGAAAACTGTATTCTGACGGGTTGCATCAGCGAAAGGGCTTCTGGAGTAATTTGTGGAAGACCCGCTGGTTGGGATGTTGTATGGCCTTCCGGAAAAACGTGTTGGAGTATGCTCTTCCATTTCCACGTCATATTGTGGGGCATGATGGTTGGATTAGTACCGTAGGTCTGGTAAAATTCGATTATTGTTATATTCCAGATGTGCTAATATGTTATAGAAGGCATGGTGAGAATGCTTCTACGGCATCCGGGAGATCAGATAGCTCTCTATATTTCATGCTCGTTCAAAAGCGCCTTTGGGTTGTTATAGAAATTGTGAAACGATTATTTAGAAGAGATTTATTGAAGAAATAATTATGCGTATTTTACATATATCAAAGTATTATTATCCTTATGTTGGAGGGGTGGAGAATGTCTGTAAATATCTGGCAGACAATTCTGCCGGTCATGAGGTGGCAGTGGTTTGCTTTAATGAAGGACATCTCAACAGCGTGGGTGAGGTGGACGGCATTAAAGTGTATCGCGTTGGCGCTTTGGTGACTGTTGCTAGACAAGCCATCTCCTTTACATATTTCACGGTATTGCGGAAGGTCATTAAGCAATTCAAGCCTGATATCATCCAATTCCATTGGGCCAATCCCTTTCCTGCGGCAGTCCTGTTACTCGTCATTCCGAGGCACGTCAAACTCATCATCCATTGGCACATGGATATCATTAAACAGCGTAAATTATACCCGTTTATTAAGCCGATAGAGAAACGTTTGCTGAAACGAGCTGATATGGTAGCGGTCACCAGTCCTCAGTACCGGGAAGGATCAGTTCCTTTGCAGCCTTTCAGGGACAAGGTACGAGTGGTGCCGAATGGTATTGATGAATCGTCTCTCAAACAGCCCTCTGCAAAACAGATTGATATAATCAGGAAGAAATATCAGGGTAAGAAGATTGTGTTCTTTGTAGGCAGGCATATCCAATATAAGGGCTTGGAATATCTGATAGAGGCAGAGAAGCATACTAAATCAGATTGTGTGTTTGTGATAGCAGGTGATGGCCCTTTGTCTCAGCATCTGATGGAATCGTGTCAGTCGAAGAGAGTCTATTTCGTGGGTAGGCTGAGTGACGAGATGTTGAGTCGGTATTATTATGCTACGTCAGTTTTTGCCTTTCCCTCCATTACCAAGAACGAAGCATTTGGAATGGCACTCGCAGAAGCCATGTACTGCCATACGCCGGCAGTTACCTTTACTATACCAGGCAGTGGCGTCAACTGGGTGAATCTTGACGGCGTAACTGGCATAGAAGCTCCCAACGGTGATGTTGAAGCGTTTGCAGCAGCCATAGACCGCTTGTTGACGGATGAGGCGTTGGCTAAGTCTTATGCGGAGGCAGCCCATCAGCGTGTGGCTGAGCATTTTACCGTCAGCAAGATGATGGAGGATATGGAAAGATGCTATCAGGAACTCATCAATGAGGTGAAGTCATAGTCGTGTCAGATATTACGAATAAATTCTTTCAGCTGGTTCGCTATGCGATAGGCAGTTCTGATCAGACTCCCCAGATTGAGGTTGCTGATTGGGAGGCTATGTATGATATAGCCAGGAAACAGTCCGTCATAGGTGTTGCATTTGAATCTGTACAGCGCATGGGGCAGCATGCTACGATACCACGCCAGTTGAAGATGAACTGGTTCTATAAGGTGAATCAGATCAAAACCCGCAATATGCTGCTTAACCAGCGTTCTGCAGAACTGGTAGCCATGTTTCGTCAGGATGGTTTTGACTGTTGTGTGCTGAAAGGACAAGGAAATGCTATGATGTATCCCGATTCGTATGCCCGTTCCTCAGGCGACATCGACCTGCAAGTGAAAGGAGGTAGGGATTTGGTGGTGCAGTATGTTAAGAAGCGTTTTCCTCATACTAAAACAGCATACCAGCACGTGGATTATCCTGTATTTAAGAAGGTGTCTGTAGAGGTTCATTATCTGCCAGTATATCTGAATAATCCCCTATATAACCGGCGGCTGAAAAAGTGGTTTGATGATCATGGCGATGACATATATGGCCATGAGGTTGAACTTCCTGATGATGCAGGTCGGATTACTGTCCCTTCCTTGAGGTTCAATATCGTATTTCAGTTGGCGCATATGATGCATCATCTACTGGACGAGGGTATCGGTCTTCGCCATATGATTGACTATTATTTCCTGCTACGGAAAGTGTATGAGGAGAGAATCCCGTTGGATGACATGCCCCATGAACTTAACAGACTTGGGCTGGGAAAGTTTGCCGGTGCAGTCATGTTTATGATGCACGATGTCTTGGGACTTGAAGAAAACTGCCTGATTGTGCCAGTGGACAAGGGTAGGGGAAAAACACTTTTAAAGGAAATCCTGAATGGTGGTAATTTCGGGAAACACTCTGGACTTACTGAGCACTCACTTGTTTCAAAGAATTTCCTGAAATATTGGCGTGACCTACACTTTATTCGTGAGTATCCAGCAGAAGCGCTTTGTGAACCGGTATTCCGAACTTGGCATTTCTTCTGGCGGTTAATGCATTCATAGAGTTTATAAAAAATGTCTGCAATCTGTTGCAGACATTTTTTATTTTATTCTATGATGCCATTCTCTTTCCATTTGGCTACGATGTCTTTCACATCTTGAAGAGCCTGTTCCTTTGTTACCTCAAATTCCTCGAGGAGGGCCTCGGCAAGTCCCTCAACGGAAA
>Ga0265298_10002029_pt1 | contig 29057 bp, 25 predicted proteins | sample AusTroGonzalo_MG_3_FD_193486 | JGI IMG/M metagenome (GOLD analysis project Ga0265298, IMG submission 193486) | Bovine rumen microbial communities from tropical cattle in Woodstock, Queensland, Australia - Gonzalo_01 | ecosystem: Host-associated > Mammals > Digestive system > Stomach > Rumen ...
GACCTTTCGAGGTCGGTATCCTCCACCCGCAGCAGAAACTTACCCCCCGTGTGGCGCGCGAATAGCCAATTGTATATGGCCGCGCGGATATTCCCGATATGCACCTTGCCGGTAGGCGAAGGCGCGAAACGCACTCTTATGTCAGACATTTTCCAATATTCTCCTGGCCCATTCGCGGGCCTTGCCGAACTGCGCGAACCCATACGACTCGTTGGGGCTGTGGATGCGGTCTTCCGCCTGCCCCCAGCCCACGATGAGCGGAGCCGCGCCGCTTACTTCCTTCAAAACCGACACTACCGGAATCGACGCGCCATCCCACTGGAATACCGCGCCTCTCGGGTCCATCTCCTTCAGCACTTCCGCCGCGAGACGGAACACCGGCGAATCCACGGGCAGCCGAAACCCGCCCGCGCCCTCCGCCTCTTCCAGAAACTCCACCTTCATGCCCCGGGGGCAGTGCTCCTCTAGGTGGCGCTTGACGCAATCGATCGCCCGGCGGGGGTTCTGCCCCGGCACAAGCCGCATCGAGATCTTGGCGATGGCAACGGCCGGGATTACCGTCTTGCTACCCGCGCCGCCATAGCCCGAATGAACCCCATTCACCTCGATAGTGGGGCGAAACCCCAGCGCCTCGGCCAGGTTCTCCGCCGTCGGGTCGGTGCCGATGTCCTTCCTAAAATCCTCCTTCGATGGCGTGGATTCGCTGGCGAGCCTCGTCTCCTCCGCGCTCGGCGCTTCGATCCCGTCCATGAACCCCGCCACGCAGATTTCGCCCTTTTCGTTGTGCAGCGTGGCGAGGAGCCGCGCGATCCCCAGCGCCGCATTGGGCGCTACCCCGCCGTATTCCCCCGAATGGAGATCGCGGTTGACCCCCGAGAGTTTCACGGTGAAATGGCAGACGCCCCTCAGCCCCGCCACGATCGCAGGCCTGAGATCCGCCGCTGCGGCCGTGTCGCACACGAGCATCACGTCGGCCGCCAGCCGCTTGCGCAGCCCGGGCGCCATCTTGATAAGCGCGGTCGAACCGCTCTCCTCCTGCCCCTCGAGGCAAAGCTTGATGGTGGGAGTCGGGAGCCCCTTCACCAACTGGCGGTCGAGGTAGTCTCCCATTCCCGTCAAGAAGGCGAAAAGCTGGCCCTTGTCGTCCTGCGCGCCCCGGCAATACACCCGCCCATCCTTGACCGTAGGCTCGAACGGCGGCGTCTTCCACTCCTCCAGCGGATCGGCCGGCTGCACGTCGTAATGGCCGTAGACGAGCACGGTGGCGGGATTTTCGCCTTTGCGCTCGGCAATCAGAACCGGCGGCGCGAAGTCGCGGCTCTCCAGCGAGGCCGTGAAGCCCATCTCCTCCACGAACGCCTTGAGCCACATCGCGGTTTGCGTGCACTCCTTGAGCTTGGAGGGGTCGGAAGAAACGGACTCCAGCCTCAAAAGCTCGAAATACCGGTCGAGAACCTTGGCTTCCATTCCCTGGGCCTCCTTCGGCGTCACGCCTTTTTCATCTGCGGAAAGAGCACCACATCCCGGATGCCGTCCATCCCCGTGAGCAGCATTACCAGCCGGTCCACGCCGAACCCGAGGCCGCCGGTGGGCGGCATGCCGCACTCAAGCGCGCTGATGAAGTCTTCGTCGATCTTCTCCGTATCCTCGCCCGCCTGGTGCTCCAACGCCTTGCGCTGCTCCAAGGGATCGTTCTGCTCGGTGTAGCCGGGGCAGAGCTCGCGTCCCGCCACCACAAACTCGAACACGTCCACGAGGCTCGGGTCGTCCTTGCACGCCTTGGCAAGCGGCACGAACTCGTGCGGCAGACGCGTCACGAAAGTAGGCTGACGCAACCCCTTCTCGATGATCTTGTCGTAGATTTCATGGGTGAGCATGAGTTCCGTATCCACGCCGTCCAGCTCCAGATTGACTTCGCGCGCCTGCGCGATCTCCTTGGCTTTGGCAAGCTGCGTGGCGAAATCGAGCCCGAACCAGTCGTCACCCATCAGTTCCTTCACGAGATCCCGGTACGCCACGCGACGGTAAGGCGGAGTGAAATCGATAATCTCCTTCTCCTCGCCGTATTCGATCTGACGCTTCCCCACCACCGTGTCGCACAGGTGCGGCAGGAGACCTTCCATGATCGCCTCCATGCTCGTCCTGTCGCCGTAGGCCTCGTAGATTTCGCACACGGTGAATTCCGGATTGTGGCTGCGGTCGATGCCTTCGTTGCGGAAATCCTTGCCGAGCTCGAACACCTTGTTCATCCCGCCCACGATCAGCCGCTTCAGATAGAGTTCCGGCGCAATCCGGAGCACCATATCCTGGTCGAGCGCGTTGAAACGGGTATGGAACGGTTTGGCGGCCGCCCCTCCCGCCTGCGACTGCAGAATGGGCGTCTCCACCTCGTGGAAACCCCGGCTCCACAGATACTTGCGCGTCTCCTTGATGATCTCCGAGCGCATGAAGAAGCGGTTGCGGCTCTCGTCGTTCGTCATCAGATCCACGTAGCGTCGGCGATACTTCTCCTCTTGGTCCACGAGACCGTGAAACTTCTCCGGCGGCTGCTCCAGCGCCTTGGCGAGCATCGTCATTTCCTTGACGATCACGCTCTTCTCGCCCTTCTGGGTGGTGAAAAGCGTCCCCTCCACGCCGATAATGTCGCCCAGATTGAGCTGTTTGAAGGCCGCAAACTGTGTTTCGGACAGCTCGTCGCGCTTGAAAATGAGCTGGAAACGGTCCGTGCCGTCGTTCATGGTGGCGAAGTTCATCTTGCCCATCTTGCGGATCATGAGGAGCCGCCCCGCCACACGGGCGGACGCCCCCTCCACAAACGTCTCGCGGACGATCTTCAGATCCGTATGGTCGAACTTCGCTCCGTAAGGCTCGAAGCCCATTTCCTTCAGCGCCCGCATGCTCGCCAGGCGCTGCTCGCGGTACTCGTTACTCTCCATACACGTTGTCCAGCGCGTCGCCGATCATGTCCAGCGCGTCCTCGAGATCGCTTTCCTTGAGAATCAAGGGCGGCAGGAACCGGACCACGTTCGTTCCGGCCGTAAGCGCCAGGATACCCATCTCCTTGAGCGCGTCCACCACTTCCTTGGGGTCGCCGTCCACCACGAGACCGATCATCATGCCCTTGCCGCGCACTTCGAGGAGCTTGTCGTACTGGTCCACCTTCTCCTGCAGCGCGTTCATGAAAAGTTCGCCCATTTCCGCCGCCTTCTGCGGCAGATTGTTCTTTTCGGTGAAACCGATTACCGCCAGCGCCGCCGAAGCCGCCACCGGGTTGCCGCCGAAAGTGGACGCATGGTCGCCGGGGCCGAACACGTCCGCCACTTTCTCGCTGCCCACCAAAGCGCCCATCGGAAGTCCGCCCGCCAGCGCCTTCGCAAGCGTGAACATGTCAGGCTTGACCTCGTAGCCCTGCCAGGCGAACATAGTGCCGGTGCGACCCATGCCCGTCTGCACTTCGTCTACGATCATCAGGAGATCCTTCTCGTCGCAAAGCGCGCGCACGCCTTCCATGAATTCCTGCGTGGCCGGGTTCACCCCGCCTTCGCCCTGCACCGCCTCCAGCATTATGGCCACCGTCTTGTCGGTCACGGCCGCCTTGACGCTTTCGAGATCGTTGAAGTCCGCATAGGCGAAACCGGTAGGCAGGGGATCGTATCCTTCCTGGCACCACGCCTGGCCGGTGGCCGCCACCATCGCGAGCGTCCGGCCGTGAAAACCACCCCTCATCGTGATAACCTCGTAGCGACCCGTGGCGCTGCCGTACTTGCGCGCCAGCTTCACCGCCGCCTCGTTGGCTTCCGCTCCGGAATTGGCGAAGAACACCTTGCCGCCAAGACCCGAAAGCTCCACCAGCTTCTTGGCGAGCGCCGTCTGCGGCACGTTCACGAAGAGGTTCGAGGAGTGGGTAAGGAACGAAGCCTGCTTGGCGACGGCCTCGGCGATGACCGGGTTGCCGTAGCCGCACGTATGGATGCCGATGCCGGAGGTGAAATCGTAGTACTTCCTGCCGTCCACGTCGCTCACCGTTACGCCCTTGCCGCTCATCAGCGCCACGCTGGGAGTGTAGGTGGGCATCACCACGCTCTTGTAGATATCGATTACATCCGAATTTTTGCTCATTCTGTTATCTCCGTTCCCACGCCGTCGCGCGTGAATATTTCCAATATCAGCGAATGGGCCATGCGTCCGTCCACCAGGTGCACCTTGCGCACCCCGGCCCGGAGAGCCTCTTCGCAACTTTCGATTTTCGGGAGCATCCCCCCGCCGATTACTCCCCCCGCCTTAAGTTCCGCCGTGTCCGGCAGCCTCAGCGAAGAGATTAGCGATTCCGGATCGGTCGGGTCCTTCAACAGACCCGGCACGTCCGACACCAAAGCGAATTTCCTTACCTTAAGCGCCTTCGCAAGCGCCGCCGCGGCAATGTCCGCGTTTACGTTGTAGAGATGCTGATCGCTCTTGCCGGTGGCAATAGGCGTGATGACCGGCACGATACTCGCATCCAGCATCTCCACGACCGGTCTGATATCCACTTCGCACACCCGCCCCACATAGCCCCGGTCGGGCTCAACTATCTTTTCGGCCGTGAAAATCCAGTTGCCGTGCAAAGGCCGGGCATTCGTGCCGGTGCGCTGCAGACGACGAATGATATCGGGATTCACCACGTTATTGAGCGTCCGGCGCACGATTTCCATCGTCTTTTCGTCCGTTACCCGCTGTCCGGCCACGAAAGTAGGCGTATTCCCGCTCTCCTGTATGGCCCTACTGATCGCCTTGCCGCCGCCATGCACCAACACCACCTTGATACCCACCGCCCGCATAAACGAAATGTCGTTGATGACAGAATCGAGATTCTCCTCGATTTCCATCACCGAGCCGCCAAGCTTCACCAGCACCACGGACCCCTTGAAGTCCTGTATGTAAGGCAATGCCTCGGTCAAAACCGCGGCCTTGGCCATAGCTATAGACACTTTATCCATTTTGATATGATATTATATCATATTTCCGCCCAAATTGCAATAGAAAAAATGAAAAATCGAAAATAGGCTATGGTAGATAGCCTAAGCGCGGACGAAAAATGCTCCCTCCGGGCTTGTTACAAACTGGCCTCTCCCTTCCGCTTTTGGACGATCAAGGCATCGGCCAGATTGAACACGCCCGCCATCAGCGCACCAGAAATCGAATGCCATACGCACGATACGGCCGAAGCGATCGCTGCTTCCGGCATGACCGGGAAATGTCGCCCGGCCAGCACGGTCGCAAGTCCCGCATTCTGCATGCCGACCTCGATCGAGATGGTGCGCCGTTTGGGCTTGGTGAACCTAGCGACCAGCCCCACCAGATAACCCAGCACGTACCCGAGCGAGTTGTGCAAGAACACCCCCACGAAAATAAGCATCCCCGATGATGCAAACCGGTGCCCGTGCGCCGACACCACCGCGCCCACGATGCAGGCAAGCCCCAGCACCGCCACGCTCGGCATCACCTTGATGGTTTCGCGATAGACGGTTCGCCGTCCCAACCAAGTGTTGAGCCCGAAGCCCAACGCCACCGGCAAAATCGTCACCAAGAGGATCGACTTGAACATTCCGGCGGCGTCCACGTCCACGCTTTCGCCCGCCAACCACATCATGAGTAACGGCGTCATCAACGGCGCGGCCAGCGTGGAAAGCGAAGTCATGCCAACCGAAAACGCCACGTCGCCCTTGCAGAGAAAAGTCATGATGTTCGACGAAACCCCGCCCGGACAGCACCCCACCAGCATCAGCCCCACGCCCACCGGCTTTGGCAATCCCAGACAGTGCACAAGACACCAAGCGATCAGCGGCATCAGCGTATACTGCGCCACCGAACCGATCACCATATCGAGCGGACGCGAAGCCAGAATGCGGAAATCCTCACCCTTGAGCGTCATGCCCATCGCGAGCATGATCACGCCCAAAATCGAAGTCTGCACGTTGCCGCGCACCCAACCGAATGCCTCCGGCACGAAATAGGTGACTACCGCCACACCCGCCACGAACGCCGGAGTGTACTTGGACAGCCACGCCGACAATTTTTGCATCAAAACCAACATATCGTCATCTCTAACCTCTCCATCCGGTTTGGCCGATCGGTCCTCAGATGAATCCGGCGGCCGCAAGAGCCGCTTCGGTGAGTCCGGACTCCGACTTGCGCGCCAGATACTTGCCGATCACGTCCCCCTCCAGATTCACCTTGTCGCCGATGCGCTTCCGGCCCAAGATTGTCTCCTGCAAGGTGGTAGGTATCACATCCACGCACAGATAGTCGTTGCCGATTTCGGTGATGGTGAGCGACACACCGTCGATGGCGATCGACCCTTTAACGACCGATTGCGCCGCCAGCACCCGTCCGCAACGCACTTTGAGCCTATAGTCGCGTCCACGGGACGCTTTGTCCACAATGGTCCCGCGGGAATCCACATGTCCCTGCACGAGGTGCCCGCCAATCGCATCGCCGGCGCGCAAAGCCCGCTCGAGGTTCACCTGCTCGCCGGGAAAGAGTTCCCCCAAACCGGTCCGTTCCTCCGTTTCCCGGAGCACGTCGGCCGTGAAGCGATCCGCAGAAAACCGCGCCACCGTGAGGCAAACTCCGTTTACGGCGATGGACTCGCCTTGCTCGAGCGGAACCGTCCAAGGCTCGAACGCGATCTCCAAGACGAGTCCCGCACCCCGGCTCACGCGCTTGACGGTGCCGATTTTCTGGATTATACCCGTAAACATATATGCAGATCCTTCAATTTGCCCGCGCCCAGCACGGCAGCATCACGGATATGTCTTTCGCCGATCACTTTAGGGCAAAGTACGGTCAGCCACTCGTCCACCACGCCCAATTCCACGAGACTGGTGGCGAGAGTCGCACCGCCCTCGCACAGAACATGATTCATGCCCATCCGGCCCAGTTCCACCAACGCGGTATGGGGATTGTCGAAAACTAGCGTGCGGTTCTTGCCGTCCATGAACACTTGGGCTTCAGCCGGCAGACGACCCGACCGCGACACCACCACCCGCACGAGGTCGGGATTGGGCTTGCCGTGCGACAACAGCGACGGATCGTCCTTGCGCACCGTACCCGCCCCCACCATGATGGCATCCACCCGCTCGCGCAATTTCCCGGTGGCGATGCGAGACTCTTCGCTGCTGATCCACTTGCCGTCGCCCCAGTTGTCGGCTATCTTTCCGTCCAACGTCATCGCCAATTTGACCGTCACATAGGGAATGCCCGTCTTGACGCGCTTGGCGAACGGCCGGATCAACGCCTCCGCCTCCTCGCACGGCAGATGCTTGCAGGTTATGCCGTATGCGGCCAAAGCGTCATGCGCCTTGTTGCGGTTCTTCGGATTAGGATCGGTGCAAAGATACGTCACGTGCTTGATTCCGGCCAAGATGATGGCGTCGGTGCAGGCCCCGACCTTGCCCGGCTTGGAGCACGGCTCCAAAGTGACCAGCAAAGTGTCCGGCTTGGATTTCGGATTGCGCCGTTTCCAATCTTCGATCGCCTCCACCTCGGCATGGTTTTCTCCGGCCTTGCGATGATACCCCTCGCCTATGCACTTGCCCCGGGCGGTGAACAGCATGGCCCCCACCGGCGGATTGGGACGCGTATGCCCCTCGCCCAGACGCGCCAGTTCAAGCGCGCGATTTAGCGTATCGGTCGAGAATTCCATTGATGAGCGCCCTCGATTTGGGGGACGAGAACCAGTTGGCAAGATCCACCGCCTCGTTGATCACGACCGGAGCCGGCACGTCGCTGTTCTTGATTTCCCACACGCCCATGCGCAGCACCGAACGCTCTACCGTCCCCAGCCGATGCAGTTCCCAATCGTCCAGAAGCGGCGCGATGAGCGCATCGAGTTCGTCCCGGGTCTTGAGCACCCCCGCCACGCGTTCTTCGGCGAACTCCTTGAGTTGGCGGACGGCGGCCTGGTTCCTAGAGAGAATACCGTCCGGATCGGAACCCGCAAGGAGCTCCCATTCGTCAGTGATGAACGCGTTGATGTTTTCCGGCGGATTGAGATCCGCCGCGACGATCATCTGGATCGCCCATTCGCGCGCTTGTCTTCTAGTCGGTTTCCCGTGCATGTCATTTTCCTCCCAGTTTCAGCCAAACTCTCAAAAGTTCCGAATCGCTCCAGGCCTGGGCCGTGCAGCCCTTCTGCGCATGTGGCGCGTCGCCGTCGGCGTTTTCGCTCAAATGGCCCACGCAGCCCTGATTGAGATTCTCCACTGCCGATGCCAAAAGCGACAGCGCCGCACGCTTGGCGCGCGGTTCGAGCTCGGCCATGGCCTCGGCGAACAACGGGAACGGCCACGCCCAAACGGTGCCGTTGTGGTAGGAGGGCTTGCGCGAAGTGTCTTCGTCGCCCGCGTAAACGCCGCGATAGAGCGGATGGCCGGCGTTGAGCGAACGCATGCCCCCCGGCACGACCAGCTCTTCGGTGGCCGCCAGGATCAAAGGATCCTTCACGATGCCGAGCGTCACCAGGAAAAGCTGGTTGGGACGAATCGTGTCTTCCGGCGTGGCGTCGCGCGCCCGTTCGCCATTGGGCGCGGCCAGACAATCGCGGTACCCCTGTTCGCACTTGAAATATTTATCCAACGACGCCCGCGCCAGATTGGCGAGATCGTGCAGTCCCGTGAAATCGAGCGCGCTTATCCACAACGCCTGGATCTCCACCGGATACCCTACGCGCGGAGTGCAGGCGGGGTAGTTGGTGTCCATCCACGTGAAGTGCGAAGGACTCCACACAAGACCCGAATCCGCATCCATGCGGATGCCGTTGGGGGTGCCCGTGCGGTATTTGTCCACGATCCGTTCGCACACGCGCTTCAGTTCCGCAACCTCCACGCCCAGGGCGTCGAGCTCCTTGACGCACTCGATGAACCACAACTGGGCGTCGGTGGTGTCGCGGTTGCCTGCCGTCTGTCCGTAAATGATGTTGGGGAGCGTGCCCTCCTCCTCGAAAGCGGCGAAGGCCTGCAATATCTTGACGCTGTCCTCGATCTTCCCGGCCGCGATCATGCCGCGCATGAAAATGAAAGTGTCGCGTCCCCAGTCCAGGAACCAGGGATAGCCGGCGATCACGGTCTTGAGGTCGTCGCGCTTGACAATGTAAAGTTCCAACGCCTCTTTCATGGCCGCACCGAGCGTAAGCTGGTCCGAACGCTCCGGAAACGCCGGGAAGTTGATGAGTTCCGGCAAGGTCATCGGATTCATCACCCCCACGAGCGACATCGTCTCGCCCACCTTCAAGTCGGCGCTGATCCAGCCGGGACTGTACAAATCGCCGCTCGGTTCCTGTCCGCGCGCCGCCTCCTCGTCATGGCCCACGTTGTACGTCCACTGGGGTTCGTGATGATAGGCGCCGTTCTCCACGCTCAGCCGGAACACGTCGTCGTAGGGACGGAAGGAGAACCCGTCCTCCATGTGCACCGTGCGCCGAGGGAAGAGCTCTTCAAGCCCCGCATAGGCTTTGGTGGTGGAGTGGAAACTCCGCCATTCGATATCCGGACGAAACACGAGTCTCACCTGGTCTCCCACGTCCAGATGGCCGGCGTCGACGCGCGTCACCTTGATCCGGGCGGCGTTGATGTCGGGCCCCAGCGCCACCTCGAAACGGAACGCCGCCTCCTTGCCCATGCCGCACGGCACCACGAAATCCCATCTAGCGGCACGTCCGGCGGGGTCGGCCAGAAACTTGGTCTGGCAGTGTTTGTCGAACTCGCGGGCGTAACCTTCGCGCTGCAGCCAACAGCGGGTGCGCGCCCAAAGATTGATGCGGTCGCTCGGAACGTTGGGGTTGGGATTGGCGGCCAGAATGGCGTCGTACTGCGAACGTATCTCGCCCCAACCCACGCGTATCTGGGCGGACGCACCCGCGCCGTTGGAAAGAATGGTCCGCGCATCCGGCGCCCGACGGATTTCGGCTCCGTCGAGCGAAAGTTTGGCCCGGGCGCGCGCCGGCGAAGGCGCAATGAGAAAGGCGGATTTGACGCGCGTCGACTTGCCCGGGGTGTAGACTATCATCGAAATCACCAGCTCCCGGCAACGCGTGCCGTTTCCGTGATAATGGGGCGCGTCGAAAACCGCGCGGTTGTTTTCGCTCCACTGCACGCGGATCGTCTTGCCGGTCGAAGGATCGATGATGCGCACCCGGAAGCGATACGGCGCGCTCACCTCCACCAGCTCTTCCTCCGGCACCACTACCGTGCGGTTCACGTCGCGCGGGAACTCCCAATGGAAGCGCGGCTTGCCCAAAGGCACGAGTGCGGATTCTTCTTTCACCGCCATCGGCAGCCCGGCCTCGAGGCACTTCACTTCGCCCGGCTTCATCGCCACGCTCCCGCCTAGCGTAATTTCGTCTCCCGTCAAAATGTCTCGCGCCACCGGGTGGTTGAACTTGGATTCGTCCCACTGGATACGGGCCGGGGCTCCGGTATCGAGATTGGCGAGAATCAGCACCTTGCCGCGCAGCACCGCCAAAGTATTGCCCTCGCCGCGCGTAACCACCTCCAGATGACTCGCACCGGAAAAGGCCGGGTGAGTGTCCAGAATCCGGTTGAGCGTGGAAATGAGCTCCACCATATTGTTGCGCGCACCCCAATCGAGCCGGTTCTTGCCGTGCACGTCGATCTTCTCGCTGCAATACCACTCCACGCCATTGGCGATTCCCCACGCCCCCTGCCACGACAATAGCGCCGCCAGTTGCACACGAAGCCGCGCATACGTCTTGCCGCCCTTGGCCAGCCGGTCGTTGTCGTGCGTTTCGGCGAAATGGACGAGAGTGCCGTACTTCTCGCTCCGCGCGATCGCCTGCGGCAGGTACCATTCGAACTGGCCGCGATCGTACGTCTGGAAAATCTCCGAGTACGCCCAGTCGAGATTCGCCTCCTTGAGGAGCGCGTCCGTCACCCCCAGGTCGCCGCCCAGCCCCTCGAGCATGAAAATCGTGTCCGGATATTCCTCGCGCACCCTCGCCACGATATATTCCCATGTCTCGAGCGGAATCATGTAGCCAGCGTCGCACCTGAATCCGTCCACGCCGTTCCGGCACCAGAAGAGGAACACATCGGCCATGTAGGCGCGAAGCTCCGGATTCGAATAGTCCAGCTCCACGAGATCCGACCACACCACGCCCCAGGCGCCGGGACTCACGAAGCGTCCGTCCTTGGCGCGATGGAACCAGTCTGGATGGTGCGTCTGCAGGGTGGAGGCCCAGCCGGTATGGTTGGCGGGCAGGTCCACGAAGAAAAGCCCCTTCCGCGCATGTACGGCATCCACCAGCTCCAGGAACTGGTCGAGCGGAGTGGCGTATTCGTCGAACTCGGCCATCGCCGGATCGACCGACAGGAAATCGAGCGCGGCGAACGGACATCCGTATTCGCCCATCACGGCGTAGGTGGTGGGCACAGGGAAAGGCGGAAGCGTCTGGATGATCCGGAAGCCCATCCGGTCCATGATCAGCGGCAGCCTCCTCACCACCTCCCGGAAAGAACCGAACTGACGCGGGAAAATGGTGTAGATGGAATTGTTTTTCCGCGTTTCGCGCGGCTCCACCTTGATATGGAAATTGGTGCCGTCGGGCCATTCGGGCACGTTGGAGCCGTCCGGGAAGAAGCAAGCCTTGCCGGAAAAGATACCCACCTCGTTGAGCGGGATTTCCGCCTCGTAGGTAGTTTCGCCAGTCTGCGGCAGGGGGATGTCGGTCCAGGCTTTCGCCAACGGCACCTCCCCGCGCTCGGTTTCGGCGATGATCTCCGCCCGGCGCACTTTGGCGTTGCCGATATTGCACCGGAAAGCCGCCCGGCCGTTGCGCGGATAATCGAGATGCAACGACACCTTGAGCGTGTCGCCCCGCCACTTGAGCAGAAAATCTCCGGGATCAGGATATTGCGTCATGGATAATCTCCAAACCTTGCTTGAGCGAGTCCTCGCTGACGTGGCTCTTGGGTTCGAACACCACGTGCGGAACCGTTTTCATCATTGCGGAAAGCGCCTTGAAATCGACCTTGCCGCCACCCGGCGCGAAGTGGTCGTCGTTGAAATCTTTCACGTCGTTGAGGTGCATGCCGGCGAACTCCAGCTTGCTGTAGGGCGACTCGAGAAACGGCCCCACCCACTTGTTGCACTCCTGCACCCGCCAATGGCCAGTGTCAAACCAAGGCTTGATCCATTTCGAGAATTGCGCCAGCTCCGGCCACTCTTCCGGCATCGGAAACCCCTCCAGATACGGCATGTTCTCGAGCCCCAGCGTCACCTGGCATTCCTCCAGTTTCTTCGCCAGCTCCTCCAGTTCCGGCAATACCGTCTTGAGCATTTTGCGTCCGTGCTTGCGCCGCGCCTTCACCCGGTCGCTCCAAGGGAAGAATCCGTACGAGAACACCCTCCCCACATGCAGCACTACCGTATCCGCCCCCATCGTGCGCGCAAACTCCACGTTCCGCACGATATGCAGCTTGGCGATCGCCCGGGCGTCGCGATTCAAACTGGCGAGCGTGTAGAGCTCCGGATGGCCCCCCGGCGCGGAAATCGGCACCGGACAGAACGAATGGACGCTCCCGATCTTGATCCTGCCGGACAGGCGCAAATACTCGCGCGCCTCCTCCTCCGTAGTGGAATACCCCAGCTCCAGTTCGCCGAAGCCCAGCTCCAGCGCCTTGTCGATCCGCGCCTCCACGCCAGTTTCGCGCTTGAACCAATTGGTGGAAAGACTCAGCCGCATACCAACCTGTCCATCATTTGGGAGATCGCCGCATCGTCGCCGATCATCCGCTCGCATTGCCGGTACGCGGTCTCCACCGCCTCCACGTTCCGGAACGCCTGGAAATCCTCCAGCCTGCCGCGCACCATCCAGTTCCTCACCTCGCGCATGACCACGCCGAAAAACGCCTTCTTGACTATCGCCTCGTTTTCGGGCTCCTCCGACTCCTTCAGTTCCTTCAGCATCCCCACAAGACCGTACACGTCCTTATCCCGCACCATCCGCACTATCTCGCCCATCGTCTCCGGATCGAGGAAATCGCCCGACACCTCGAGTTCGATGCGCTGCGTCCTGGAGACGATCGTGGGCAGAATCGCGTCCGGCGCGTCCGTCAAAAGCAGGAACATCGTCTTGGGCGTAGGCTCCTCGAGCGTTTTCAGGAACGCATTGGCCGCCTCTTCGCGCATCCGGTCCGCCCCGCAGACCACCCCCACCTTCCAGCCTCCGCTGAAACTCGTGGAATTCATCGGCCCCACCAGTTTCTCGCGCATGCTCTCCACCTTGATGATCCTCGACTTGCCTTCCGGCTCCAGCCATACCACGTCGGGATGGGTGCGGTTCTCAATCTGCTCGCCGGCGAGGGGGAAAAGTTTCTTCAGGATGCGCTCCGCGAGTTCCGACGCGTTGCCGCGCACGTCCCCGACTATCAGATAGCCGTTCGCCGTCTGTCCGGCATCGATCGCCCGGGCGATCAGGCTATAGGCGCTATCGACTTCCATATCTCACGTTCCACCTCTTCGATCGTCCCGGACGCGTCCACGAGCCTGATCCGGCCCGGTTCGGCCCGCTGCATTTCGAGGAATCCCGCCTTGAGACGTCGATGGAAAGCGTCCCCCGCCTGCTCGATCCGGTCGGCGCACGTGGCCGTAGCCTCCTCGCGTAGCCACATCCGCGCTTTGGCCGTCTCCTCCGGCAGATCCAAAAGCAAAGTCAAATCCGGCTTCAGCCCCCCGCAGGCGAACGCGTTCATCAGTTCGATCGACTTGAGATCCATCCCCCTGCCGTAGCCCTGATAGGCTTTCGTCGAATCGCTGAAGCGGTCGCTCACCACCCATTTGCCCGCCTCCAAGGCCGGACGCACCACCTTTTCCACCAGCTGCGCCCGGGCCGCCAGAAACAGCAACAGTTCGCACTTGTCCACCGGCGCCTCTTCCAGCTGATCCTTGATGAGCGTGCGGATGCGTTCGTTGAGCACGGTTCCGCCCGGTTCCCGGGTAAGGACCACCTCGATCCCCCGCGCCTCCAGTTTGGCCTTCAGCCGCTTGATCTGGGTGGACTTGCCGCACCCTTCGCCGCCTTCAAACGTAATGAACTTTCCGCGCATCGTCTTCTCCGTTCCCGTGAATTCCGGCATCGTGGCGCAGCCCGGGTGGCCGATCCCCGAAAAATCGAACGCCTTGAAGATGGTCAAAGCCAGAATCTTCAGATCGAGCCCCATGCTTTGATGGTCCACATACCACCCGTCCAGCTCGAACTTCCTCTCCCACGAAATCGCGTTGCGTCCGTTCACCTGCGCCCAACCCGTAATGCCTGGCCTAACGAGATGGCGACGCCGCTCCTGCTCGCTGTAGCGCGGCAGATAGCGTTCCGGCAAAGGACGCGGTCCCACGAGACTCATCTTGCCCGAGAGCACATGGAACAGCTGCGGCAGTTCGTCGATCGACAGTTTGCGGATGATCCTGCCCGCCCGGGTGAGCCGCACCTCGTCCGGTCCCTCGCCCGTCTTCATCGTCCGCAATTTCCGGAAGACGAAAACCTCGCCGTCCTTGCCCGCGCGCCGGTCCACGTAGAAAACCGGACGGCCCATCGTCACCAGCACCACCAACATCCCCAAGAGCAACACCGGCAGCCACACCGGCAGAAAAAGAAGCGTCAGGAAAATATCGAATGCACGCTTCATTTCTTCGCCACCGCCTTGAGAGCGCCCTTGCCGAGCCGGATGTCCAGTTCTTCTCCGTCCGCCACCTCGCCCGAATCCTTCACCACTTCGCCCCCGGCCTTGGACACGATCGCATAGCCCCGGTCCAATACGGCATACGGGGATAGTAGCGCCAACCGGGTGGACACCTTCTCGAGCCGCCTCCCGATCTTTTCTCCGTACAGTTCCAACGCCGCACCCAACCCGTCCGACAGATGGTCGAGCCGCTGCGCGAACCACTCGCCCTTGGCCGTCATCGCATTGCGCAACGAAACCATATACCGGTTAAGCCGGTCCTGTTCCTTCGCGTATTCCGGCACCGAAAGTTCGGCCGCGATCGAAGGCGTGCCCGCTCTCAGGTCGGCCGCCAGCTCCGTCAAAGTGAAATCGCTTTCGTGTCCGATTGCGGCCACTACCGGAATCGCGCTATTCGCCACCGCCCTCGTCAGCGCCTCGTCGTTGAAGCAAAAAAGGTCTTCGAAACTTCCGCCTCCGCGCGCCACCACGATCAGATCCGGCTTCCATTCCCGGTTGAAATACTCTAGCGCCTTCATCACGCTCGACGGCGCTTCGTCGCCCTGCACCACGCACGGGAAAAGCCGCAACTGCAGATAGGGGAATCGCCGGTTGAACACCCGCGCCATATCGTGGATCACCGCTCCCGCCTCGCTCGTGCAGATGCCGATCTTCTTGGGCAGATACGGCAATTTCCGCTTCCTCGCCCGGTCGAACAGCCCCTCCTTCTGCAGTTTCTCCTTGAGCTCCAGATACTTCTGCATCAAATCGCCTTCGCCCACGAGCTTCATGCGCCGGACGACGAGCTGGTAGTTGCCGCGCGGCGCATACACCCCCACCGACCCCCTCGCCTTGATCTTGGCGCCGTCCTTGAACATCGCCCTCTGCGCGCAAGCCGACAGCGCCCCCGCGAACATCACCGCGCCGATCTGCGCGCCTTCGTCCTTGAGCGTGAAATAGGCATGGCCGGACGGATACACCTTCCAGCCGGAAATCTCCGCTTCCACGTCCACGCTCGAGAACTCGCCCTCCAGCAGACCCTTGATCTTCCGCGTGAGTTCGCTTACGCTGAAGGGACCTTCCATCTCAATGCTGCTCCTTGACGGCCCGCAAACCCACCGAAAAAATCGTCCCTACCGCAAAGAACGCGCTGAGCATGTTGGTGCCGCCATAACTGAAGAACGGCAGCGCCATCCCTTTCGTCGGCAACGCCCGGCACACCACCCCCAGATTGAACATCGCCTGGAAGAAGATGATGAACGCCATCCCGCAGACGAGATACCGTCCGAACCGGTCCGGCGCGTGTTCCGCGATATACATCGAAATCAGGAAAAACGCGGTGAAGAGCGTCAACACCCCCACCGAGTACAACAGCCCCATCTCCTCCGCGCCGATCGCGAAGATGAAGTCGGTATGCGCCTCGGGGAGATACGCCTGCTTCTGCATCGACTGCCCGAGCCCCACTCCGGCGATGCCCCCGTTCTTGATCGCCACCAGACTCTGCCTCGACTGGTACTCCGCCCTTTTCGCCGCCGGATCCATCTGCTCTTCCGTCTTTTGTCCGCTCTGCTCCGAAGACGTGGCGATGAACGCCGAGATTCGCGCCATGCGGTTGGAGTTGTGCGCCACGTGCCAACCCACCACCGCCACGCCCAGAAGCCCGAACAGAAACAGCTGCCGTAGCCGCACCCCCGCCAGAAACATCACCAGAAATCCCGCTGCCGCAATGACCATCGTCGATCCGAAATCGGGCTCTTTCATGACAAGCGCCGCCAGCACCCCGAATATCGCGGCCGCCCCCACTCCGCCCTTCCAGAACAGCTCCACCCGCCAGGCCAACCGGTCGAGATATACCGCAGTGCAGATGACAGCCGCCAGTTTCGCCAGTTCGCTCGGCTGCAGGTTGAAGAACGGAAGCTTGATCCACCGGCTCGACCCGTTGATGGGCCGGGTGAAAAGCACCGCCACCAAAAGCGCGCACATGATCGCGTAGAACGCGATCGTCAACACCGGATATTTGCGCCAGTTGCGGTAGTCGAATTTTGCCGCCACGAACGCCAGCACCACCCCCAACGCGCAGAACGCGAACTGCCGGGTCAGGAAGTGATACTGGTTGTGATGGATGCGCGCGGCGTTCACTCCTCCGGCGGAAGAGAGAACGACAAGGCCTAGAGTCGCCAACAGCGCGACAACTAGGCCCAACCAGAAAAGCGCGGCCTTGCGCACTTTCCGTTACTGATTGTCGGCCGGGAGCTTGATCACCTGCCCGACCTTGAGCTGGTCGCCCTCTTCGAGACCGTTCAGCTCGCGGATCTTGGCCGCCGCCACTCCGTACTGGATGGAAATGCCGGTGATGTCATCGCCGTCCTGCACGGTGTAGTCCATCGTGGCCACCTGGGGAACGGCCGGAGCTTCCGCCGGAGCCGTCTCCTCCACTACCGGAGCTTCCGCCGGGGCTTCGGCCGCCGGGCGTTGAGGCGCGATCGTCAGCTGCACGGGTTCCGCACTCTTGGCCGCTTCAGGCTGGGGCGCCGCCTTCGCTTCGGCCTTGGCCGCAGCGGCAGGAACCTTCAGCTTCTGGCCCACGCGGATGGTGCTGCCGGAAATCCCGTTCAGCGACTTGAGCTGACGAATGTTGATGCCGTGACCGTAGGCCACCTTGCCGAGCGTGTCGCCCTCCTTCACCGTGTACTCTACCGTCTCGCCGGTGTAGGTGGTGGCCTGCGAGCTCTTGCCGGTCGTCTTTTCCCCGGCCTTCTTGGCGGGAGCCGCCATCGCGGGCTTGGTCTGCTCGCCCACGTTCACCTTGCCGGGCAGCTTGATGGTGGTGCCCAACAGGAGCTTGTCGCCCTTCATCTTGGGGTTGGCGTCGCGGATGGCCTGAAGCTTGATGTTGTAGCGCTTGGAAATGCCGCTCAGGGTGTCGCCGCGCTGCACGATGTAGGGCGTCGTTTCCTGCACCGGGGCGGGAGGCGGAGCCACTTTGCACTTGCAATCGGTCGCGCCGCACTTGCAGGGGGTCTGATGGACCGTACCGGCCGGGCACATGCACCGGGGCGCCTCTTCGACCACCACCACGTCTACGGTTTCGGTCTGCTCCGCTTCCGGAGCCGCCTCCACCTGCTTCACTTCGTCCTGCACTTCGGGACGATAGGGCTTGAGATAATCGGGATCCTTGCACCCAGAAAGCGTAGCGACTGCCGCCACGCCCACAACCAACGCGATCTTGTTCATTTCGTTTGTCCTTCTTTTTTTGCGAGTCGCGCGAAGACTTCCCCGCGCTCCTCGAAACTGTTGAATTGATCGAAGCTGGCGGCCCCCGGACTGAGCAAAACCGTCTCGCCCTTCGCCGCCTCGCGCATCGAGTCCGCCACTGCCTTTTCCAGAGTTCCGGCGATCTCCAGATCAACCGCTCCTTTCCACGCTTCAGCCAACTTTTCCGCGCCTGTACCTATAATATACACTTTTTTGACCCGTTTCGTCAAGAGGGGAATTGCAATTCTTGGATCGTCCCCTTTCAAAAGCCCCCCCGCAATCAGCCTTACCGGCCCCTCGGACATGGCGATACCTGCGCATAAAGCGGCAATATTCGTCGCTTTCGAGTCATCTACCGCTTTCACGCCGCCAAACTCCCCCACCAGCTCCATCCGGTGCGGCAAGGGACGGAACGAAGCAAAGGCTTGCGCTATCGCCCCCTCGTCCAGCCCCGCGACCCTCAAGAGGAAAATCGCCTTTTTCGCGTTCTCGAGCAGAATTTCGTTGTCGAAATAGCCGCTCACGAGATCCCGGTCGCCCGGATTTTCTTCGTACTGCCGACGGGCGAAACCGAAGAGCCGACGCTTGATCGCGTGATACGCTTCGGCCGATCCGTGCCGGTCCAGATGGTCCTCCTGGAGATTCAGCACCACTGCCGCCTCGAACGTGTCCGGCTGGAGATTCGTGGTCTCGAGCTGGAAGGAGCTTACCTCCACTACCGCCCATTCCGTCTCCCCCACTTCGCATACCGGGAGCCCATAATTCCCGCACGGAACCGCCTTTCTGCCGTTCGCGTTCAATGCGTCCGCCACCAGCTTCACTACCGAGCTCTTCCCTTTGCTGCCGGTCACCGCGAGTAACTTAACTCCCCGCGCCTTCAGCCGCTCGCACCCCAATTGCAGTTCGCTCACCACCCGCATCCCGGGACTCGCCACCACGAGACCGTACCCGTCGGCGAAGTCCACCTTGAGCCCGGACGCCTCCAGCAGCCTGGCCGCAGCCTTGCCGCTCGCGCCCGCGCCCAGCACCAGCACCTTGTCAGAAGTCGAGATTGCGGACATTGAGCGAATTTTCTTCGATGAATTTCCGGCGCGGCTCCACTTCGTCGCCCATAAGGAGCGTGAACATCCGGTCGGCCGCAGCCGCATCCTCCAGCATCACGCGCTTCATGAAGCGGCGCTCGGGGTTCATGGTGGTGTCGTAAAGCTCTTCCGCGTCCATCTCGCCCAAGCCCTTGAACCGGTAGATGCTGAGCCCCTGCTTGCCCTGCGCGCGCACTTCGTCCAGCATCTTCTGGAGCATCCCGCCGAAATAGTCCTCCGCCCCGTAGCCGAAACCCGAAAGCGCGCTGAACTCCTTCTTGAGCATGCTCGCGCCGCTGCCGACGGCGCTTTCGTCCCCGAGGATCGCCTTGGGATCGAATCCGCGCTCCTCCAGCATCTTGCAGGTGGACTCGATCTCCGCGAGGAGCGTCATCAGCTCCTTCGTCTTTTCCGGCTCGAGCTGCGTTCCGTCCTTGAGCGTCACGGGGTAGTCGTCCACCCCGAGCGTCAAAAGTTTCTGCGTGAGCTCTCCATCCGTCAAAACGTATTCGCTCTTCTTCTTGCGCTCCACCTTGTAGAGCGGAGGCTGCGCGAGATAGACGTATCCCTTCTCGATGAGCTCGGGCATCTTGCGGAAGAAGAACGTGAGGAGCAGCGTCCGGATGTGCGCGCCGTCCACGTCGGCATCGGTCATGATGATGATCTTGTGGTAGCGCGCCTTGCTGACGTCCCACTCCTCGCCGAAACCGCAGCCGATCGCGGTGATGAGCGTGCGGATTTCCGCGTTGGCGAGCATCCGGTCGATCCGCGCCTTCTCCACGTTCAGCACCTTGCCGCGCAGGGGCAGGATGGCCTGGGTGGCGCGGTTGCGCCCCACCTGGGCCGAGCCGCCGGCGGAATCGCCCTCCACGAGGAAGAGTTCGGTCTTGGCGGGATCGCGCTCGGTGCAGTCCTTGAGCTTGCCCGGCAGATTGAGCCCGTCCATCACGCCCTTCCGGCGCGCCGACTCCCTGGCCGCCCGCGCCGCCTCGCGCGCCCTCGCCGCCAGGAGCGTCTTCTCGATGATCGTCTTGGCGACTCCCGGATTCTCCTCGAAGAACGTCATGAGCCTGTCCGCCACGATCGACGCCACGATGCCTTCCACTTCGCCGTTGCCGAGCTTCGTCTTCGTCTGGCCCTCGAACTGCGGCTGCGGCACTTTGACGCTCACGATCACGGTAAGACCCTCGCGCATGTCGTCGCCGGTGATCGTGTCCTTCTCCTTGATGAGCTTGTTGTCGCTCCCGTACTTGTTGATGGTGCGCGTAAGGGCCGTGCGGAAACCGGTGAGATGCGTGCCGCCCTCGATCGTATGGATGTTGTTCGTATACGTCTGCTCGAGCGTGGAGTAGCTTTCCGTATACTGCATGGACACTTCAGCCTGCACCATGCCCGTCAAGCCCTCTTTCTCGCCCTCGAAATGGATGATGGGGCTGATCGGCTTCTTGTTGGCGTTGAGGTATTCGATGAACTCGTCGATGCCGCCCTCGTAGTGGAACGTCTCCTCGTGGTGCGCCTCGCCCTCGTCGTCGCGGAAATGGATGGTCACGCCCTTGTTGAGGAACGCGAGTTCCCGCAACCGGTTGCAGAGGATCTCCCACTTGAACGCCCGGCAGGTGAAGATGGTGTGGTCGGGGAAGAAAGTGACGGTAGTGCCCGTCTCCTCCCCGCATTCGCCCACCACCTCCAACGGCTTCGTCACGTGGCCCCGGCTGAACTCGATGTGATGCACCTTCCCGCCGCGCTTCACCTCCACCTTCATCCAGTCCGATAGCGCATTCACGCAGCTCACGCCCACGCCGTGCAGTCCGCCCGACACCTTGTAGTTGGAGCCGTCGAACTTGCCGCCCGCGTGGAGCACCGTCAAAACCACCTCGATGGCGGGCCGGTGCTGCGTGGGATGCATGTCCACCGGAATGCCGCGCCCGTTGTCCTTCACGGTCAGCGACCCGTCCCGGTTGATGATCACGTCGATCATCGAACAATACCCCGCCAACGCCTCGTCGATGGAGTTGTCCACCACCTCGTACACCAAATGATGATAGCCGCGCTCGCCAGTATCCCCGATGTACATCGCAGGACGCTTGCGCACCGCCTCCATGCCCTCCAGGACCTGAATATTCTCGGCGTTGTAGTTGCTCTCGTTCTCGGCCATTTCTTGCTCTCAGTCTTTCAACAGGTTAAAATAATATTAGTATCTAATATTATATCATATTTCCGCCGAAAAATCAAGCGTTTTCTTGCCGAAATAACTCGCCGGAATCGCCGATCTTGCCCCGTTCGCCTGGCCTCAGCCCCCATTGTCCAGTTCGCCGGGCGTCAGCCCGGCCCTCCCCATTTGAATCGTCTATGGTGGCAATCCAATGGACGATTAGCCAGTTTATTTAAGCTCTTTCACCTTGCGCATGTATTCGGCATCGGTCAAAATGCCTTTATCGTGCAATTCGTCCAAGCGTCTGAGCCTGTCCGAAAGCGATTGCTGCACTTTACGGTCCGGCCGTTCGCCTTCAACCAAACACGATACTACTCCATCCGCGAAGGTTTCGAGGAATATCTTCTCGCTCATGCCCCTTACCTTATTCTGCACTGCGCCAATATTCAGGACAACCTCGTCACGTTGGACATACTGCCGGTCAATATCCTTCGAAAACGGAATCGCCCCCAGCGGAGAAAGCACCGACACCTTGGCATCGTACTCGTACGAAATGGCTTTCGTCGCCATCAAATCCTCGCCGGCATACACCTTGAGCTTGGCGGGGGTCGCATCCTCGCCGCCACCAGGCAATACGCCAAGCGAAATGAGATATGGGCAGAAAATCGTCCAACTATAGCGCGACTCGATAAGATCGGAGGACATTTTGATCTTAAGCGGTATCGCCGACTCGTCGTCGCTGAACACATCCGGATAGCGATCCTTGACAAAGTCACGTATCTTATCTTCATCCAACGACGACCCCACCTGCGGAGGCGAACTAGGCATCGGCCGCTTTTGTCCGGTAAACGGAATCTCGTTGAGTTCCACTTTGAAGTCGATCGCTTCGATACGGTACCGTCCTTTGACGGACGCGATATTGCGACCCTCGATATTGGCGTCGAACCGGTACGAAGCACAGCCGCAAACCAGCACCTGCGCCGCCAACGACACTATCAACCCTTTATTCATTTCGCCCCTTCCATTTGACGAAGACAAATCTCCACCGCATTCGCCAACGTTTCCACGAACACTATGCGCCGGCAATCATTTGCCCGTGCACTGAGCGTCTGCATAATGTTTATCTCTTCATCCGCCCGTGACGACTCGGCGTTTCTGTCGGTGTCGTAAGAAATAAGCCCGATTGGAGAATAGAACGTAAATTTAGAATTGGTCGTCAGCCGCATCGGGATTTTGCCGACCCGCTTTTCGCCGTTCCGTTCCAGCACCACTTTAACCGTATAAACGTCCTCGCAATCGAGCCAGGCCGGAAAAACGCATAGGGTCACGACATAGGGAACCAGTATCGTCCAGGTCTTGGAATACTCTTCCGACTCAGCAAACACCGATATGTCGATTGCGGACTCGCCGTCCTGCGCGCCGTCTACAGCCGAAAAAACACCCGGCTTTACGCGGATCAAGTCGGCTGCAGTCAATTCCTTTTCGGCGAATGCCAGCTGGAAATACTCGTTCCCGACAATATTTGCCTTTACCTCTCTGATCGCATATCGTCCGGTCAGTTCCGGACAGGTTTGCGCCGCCAGCTTGCTGTCCAGGAAGCCTTCGAACTTGTACGAACTGCATCCGGCCAGAACCACCGAAAAAATCGCCAATAAGTATCTTTTCATGGCTTTCTCCAATTACTTGCCGCCCAGCACGCTCGCGCGCTTCGTCTCATATTCCTCTTGCGAGAGGAACCCCTCCCGGTATGCCGCATCGATATCCTTCAGCAATTGCTCCTGCTCGGTTGCAGCATTCGGCTGTACGGTCGGCTCCACAACCGCTACCGGTATCTCCATTTTTGTCGTTTCCGGTTTCTTGGCCGTTTCCATCTCCGCGCAGTATTGGATCAGTTTAAGATTGTTGGCGCGGTTGACATCGACGATCGCCCCGCCAATACCGATCGGCATGGTAAACTCGTATACCCAAGGAATCCACGAAAAAGCCAGCATCATAACGCCCTTGCCGGCCAATCTGCTCTGATCGCCTACATGGTTCTTTATTTTTGCATCGCCCATCTTGTCGGCAATGAAAATCTGTCCGGCGCCGGGCAGCAGTCCCCAGAAGATTGCCGGTGTCATTTTCACGGCCGGCTCATAACCTTGCGGAGGGTTTCCCGCCCAAGTGATGCCGCTTTGGTGGAGTTCCTCCAATTGTGCGCGTTCTTCCTCCGTCACATAGATGGTCTGGCATCCTACAAATACGAACGCCGCCAACAACACCAATTGTTTTGCTTTCACGGTTATTGCTCCATTTCTTTCTGCGCCGACTTTGCCTGGCCTGCCAACTCCCGACGCAGAAAGAAGAGTGGCGCCATACGCTATTGCATACGTTGCGAGGGTTAGGTTGCCCACTCCTCGCTGTGTTCCGCTCTGTCCTACCGGGACATGAGAACCTCGGCCGGCAATGTGCCCGACCGCTATGACAAAGATCAAGTTGGGGATTTCCCCGTTAGATGCTAATATTATATCATATCTCGCACTCTGCCGTCAAGCGGAAAGTGCTGAAATCGCAAATCGCGAATCGCCAGATCGGCGAATGCTTACGGCTTCACGTAAAGATGCTTCGCGTACTTGACGGTGCGGCGCTGCCCGCCCGGCTTGCCGCCGGACGAATGGATGGCCGCATCGATCGACTGGTCGGAGGCCAAACGCCGTCCGAGCATTTTCCAGAACGCCTTGCCGGGAATGACCAGCCGCTTGTCCGTGTTCTCGGTCAGCTCCGCATTGAAGGAAAAACCGCAACGCCGTCCGTTTTCGTCCCAGTAATTGAAGGAAACCGACTCCCAAGCGAAATCCACAAGCTTCAGGTTGCGTCCGGTGATGATGATATCCTCGCCCTTCTTCAATTCGTTTTCCGCACCGGTTTCGCTGCCAATCCGCTCGATGTAGGCACGGGGCGGTTTCTTCTTGTTCTCGGGCGTTTCGGTTTTGGCGGCCTCGCGGAACCGCTTGAGCGGCTTCAGATTCACCTTCATCGTATGCTTTTTGGGATCGAACTGCGCATCCTGATCGTCGAACGTGCCTTTCAGATCTAGTTCGACCGCAAAATAGTCCCGGAAACGACGCGTCATGCCGTCGGCTACCGTTCCGGCGATCATCGACTCGATGACTCCCGCCACGATCGACTCCACCATGTGCGGCGAAAGCCGGGTGCCCAGATATTCCACCGCGTCTTCGATGACCGTTTTGGTGTCCATCACGCCCGATCGCTCGATGCGCGACCAGTATTTGCCCTGTCCGGCTGCCTTGCCGGTGCACTCGTACAGTTTGAATTTAGGTCTCATGGCGTATATTATATCATAAATCGCCCCTATCGGTCAAGCAAAACGTGACACCTTTTTATCATTAAGGTGACACCTTTCGACCTCAAAGGTGACACCTTTTGAACTTTTTAGTGTCACCTTTTGTATTAAACTGTGTCACCTTTTACCACAAAAGGTGTCACCTATCATATCATTTGGTGACACATTAATCATCATCGCCCCCTCCCCGCGCCATGATAGGTGTTAGGGGACAGGTTGGGTCATAAGTGCGGAGGAGGCATCAAGCGAACGGAAGACTGCCGCAACGAGAAGCCGAGCGACGGTTCGCGCAAGCCGAGTGCCGAGTTGCCCCGCGTTCGGCCGCACATGACTAGGCTACAAGAAGGACAAACTGAGACCCACCCCCAGGGTTGACAGGAGAAACAAATTATGGTATAATATGCGTCATGATTACAACAATTTCCGCAACTCTGCCCATCCTCGTCCTCATCGTCATGCTGATGGCGATCAAATCGCCCGCGTGGCTGGCGGCTCTGGCGGCGCTCGCCGTCGGCGCCATCCAGGCCGGGTGCCAATATTCGGTAGGGGTCAAGGACCTCGCCGCCTGCTCGCTGGAGGGGGCGCTCACCGGACTCTACCCCATCGGTCTCGTCATCGTGGCCGCGCTCTTCACCTACGGCGTCACGGTCGAATCGGGTGCGATCGGCGAGATCAAGTCGGGCCTCGCCAAACTTTCGCCCGACAAGCGCTTCTTCGCGCTCCTCACCGTGTGGGGCTTCGGCAACTTCATGGAAGGCATGGCCGGATTCGGCACGGCAGTGGCCATCCCTTGCGCGATCCTGATGGGGGTGGGGTTCGATCCGGTCAAGGCGGTCCTCTGCGCACTCGTGGCCAACACCACGCCTACGGCGTTCGGGTCGGTCGGCGTGCCCACGATGATGCTGGCCAAAGTGACGGAACTCGAAGCGTCGCATCTTACCTCCGTCATCGCCTGCGTGCAGCTCCTCGTGACGGCGCTTTCGCCCTTCCTCATCCTTTTCATCGTGGACGGCCTAAAGGGCGTGCGCGAATGCTTCAAACTGGCGCTCCTCGCCGATGTCGCTTTTCTCGTCCCTTGGCTCCTCACCGCCATGACGCTCGGGTGCGAACTCCCCAACGTGCTGGGCGGACTTGCGGTGATGGCGGTGCTCGCCATGAAGGGCAACTGGCGGGAACTGGACGGACGCAAACAGGCGCAGGCGTGGCTGCCCTTCGCTTTGGTGGTGGCGGTGCTGGGACTTTCGGCCGCGTTCGTGCCGGCCCAGTACAAACTGTCGCCCGGCGTGCTCATTCTGCTGGCGGCGATTCCGGGCGGACTGATGCAAAAGGTTTCTTTCGTCCGGCTCGCGCGGCTCCTCATCGCCACCATCCGGAAATATTCGCTCGCGCTCCTCACCATCTGCCAGGTGCTGGCGCTCGCCAAGATCATGGGCCAGGCCGGCATGACCGCGCAACTGGCCGACGCGCTCATCGCCGCCACCGGCAACGGCTACGCCCTCTTCTCGACCGCAGTGGGGGCGCTCGGGGGATTCGTGACCGGCTCGGGCACCAGCTCCAACGTGCTCTTCGGATCGCTTCAGGCCAAAGTGGGGGCGAACGAGGCGCAGCAATATCTCTTCGCGGCCGCCAACGTGATGGGCGCGGGGATCGGCAAGATGATCTGTCCGCAGTCGATCGTGCTCGGTTGCGCGGCCACCGGACTAGCCGGCAGGGAGAGCACCATCATGGGCAAGGCGTTCGGCTGGTTCCTGTTGGTGCTGACGTTGGCGTGCCTTACCGTATTCGTCGCCAACCTGCTGAGATAAAAAACAAAAAAGGCGCGGAGAAATCCCGCGCCCTTTTCGCTTAAGTGCAAAGCGGAAGTTAGCCGAGGATGGCGTCCTTGAGGGCCTTGCAAGCGACGATCTTGACTACCTTCTTGGCCTTGATCTTGATCGCCTCGCCGGTGGCGGGATTGCGACCCATGCGCGCCGGACGCTTGATGAGCTTCACCTTGCCGAGACCGGGGAGCGTCAGACCCTTCTCTTCCTGCTTGGCGCCCTTCACCGCGACCTCGACGAGCTTGTCGTAAGCGGCAGCAGCCTGCTTCTTGGTGATGCCAGCGGCCTCGGCGATAGCAGCCATGATTCCGCTCTTGGTGGTAGGAACGACTTCCTTCTTTGCCATGATGTTTGATCCTTTTTGTGTTTGGTTATCCGCTCCGAGACCATTTCCCGGTTAAGATGCTAATATTATACCTTATTTTACTATGGTTTGTCAAGAGGGTTTTTTGAAAAAATCAATAAAATCAATATCGCGGAGCGCGTGCCATGCACTCCACCCTTGATTTTATTGCACAATCTTCACCCGCAAAAGCGCACCGGGGATGGAACGCGCAACCGGTCGGCCATGCGGTAGGAGGCGGCACAACCCCCGGAATATCGGCCAAAAACGCGTCTTTTGGCCGGTCCAGACGCGGAACTGCCGACAACAAGCCCTTGGTGTAGGGATGCACGGGAGCATACAATATATCGTGCACCGGACCCGCCTCCACGATCTCTCCGGCATACATTACGTTGAGGTATGAAGAGTGCTGCGCCACAATTCCTAGGTTGTGGGTGATGAGCAGTACCGCCATATTCCGGGCGTCCGCGAGGCGATCGACGAGTTCGAGCACTTCCTGCTGCGTGGTGACGTCGAGCGCGGTAGTGGGCTCGTCGGCCACGAGCAGATCCGGATTCTGGGCCAGCGCCATCGCGATCATCGCGCGCTGTTGCTGTCCCCCGGAAAGCTGGCAGGGATATTTGCGTTCGGTGCCTGCGGGGAGACCGACGAGCGAAAGATCGATCGCGCCCACTTCGCGGATCTGGTCTCCGATGCGCATCACGGGATTGAGGCTCTGCATCGGGTTCTGGAAGATGTAGGCGATGCGGGGCGAGCCCGTGATCGAACCCGAGATCTTGGCGCGGTCCACGAGTCCCCCGATGGCGAGCGCGGTCAGACTCTTGCCCGAACCGGATTCGCCCACGATGGCCACGCGTCCACCTTCCGGCACGTCGAAGCTGACGCCCCGGACAGGATTGGAAACGACGCCCCCGCCCAAGTCGAACGAGATGGAAAGATCTCTTACCTGGAGCAGCATTTCGTCACCGCCTTGTGCACCAGCACGTACGCCGCCACCAGCACTACCGCGCCCAGGATGACGGACGGCAGATGGTGCTGCGCCATCGCCTTGCCCTTCTCGAGGAGCTCGGCGTAGGAAATGTCGCCCGCGCTCTTCCCGAGCGCATAGCCGATCGCGCACAGGATGGCCGACCAGATGCCGGCTCCGAGCGCGGTGAAGAACGTGAACGGCACGAGCTTCATCCGCGAGATGCCGGCCGGGAGCGAAATCAACTGGCGGATCACGGGCACCAGGCGGCAGACGAACGTGGTGGCCGCGCCGTAGCGGTTGAACACGTCGCACGCCTTGTCGAGCGGTTCGCGTTGGATGAAGAAATACTTGCCGTACTTCTCGAGAAAGGGACGGCCCACCCAGAGCGCGAGGAAGTAGTTCACGTACGCCCCCGCGAGCGACCCGGCGATCGCCACCAGCACCGCGAGGACGGACGACGAAAGCTCGCCCCGCGCCGCCATGAACCCGGCTGGGATCATCACCACCTCGCTCGGGAACGGAATGAAGCTCGACTCTACCGCCATCAGGACGAAGATCATCAAATAGCCGTATTGCTGGATGAAAGCTACCGTAGGTTCTAGCATAGCTGGAAATCCTTGAAAGGTGTTCGATCGTAGGGCCGGGCCACCGGCCCCAGGTTGAGTTCGATATCGCCCGGAAGCCGGTCGCTGCGGCTGTACGCGCAGACGAGCCGTTTCGCGAGCTCCAGATCGTCCGGCGGGATCTGCTCGAGCGGTGCGGGGATAAGCGCGGTAGGACCGGGACAGTTGACAGGAGCGATGAGCGTACCCAGATGCGCCTTGCTCTTGAGGAGCGCGTTTTCGGCCTGGTCGCGTCCCAAAATGACCGAAGTTCCGCCGGGGAGACGGAATCGCCGCGCCGTGAGGAGCAGTTCCACCATTTCGCGATTGCCCAGTCCTTCATGCTCCATAAGGTCCCGGAGCTTGCGCGAAAAGCCGTCTTCCGTCAGTTTGCATCCGCCGGCGGGGGAGGGATAGTCCACGATTCCGAATTCGGCTGCAAGGCCGATTTGGCGTTCGCGGCAGCGTCCGCTGATGTCCAGCAGTTTCTCGCGGTCGAGTTTGCCCTCCAGTTCCGGGATGGTAGGCTCCAGCAGTTTGGCGCTCAAAGGCCTTACCAGCCGGCCCTTCATGCCGCTCGATTTTTCCACCACGCCCAACGCCTGCTTGTTCTGGCTCATGGGACGCTGACCCATCACCTCGCCGGTGGCCACGAAATCGTAGCCGAGCTCCGCCATCATCTCGCCCGCACGCTTGATCATCGTGGCGTGGCAGTCGATGCAGGGATTCATCGCGCCGCCAAACCCGTGCGGAGGATTTTCGAGGAGCTTTATTTCGTC
>Ga0265298_10002030_pt1 | contig 29025 bp, 38 predicted proteins | sample AusTroGonzalo_MG_3_FD_193486 | JGI IMG/M metagenome (GOLD analysis project Ga0265298, IMG submission 193486) | Bovine rumen microbial communities from tropical cattle in Woodstock, Queensland, Australia - Gonzalo_01 | ecosystem: Host-associated > Mammals > Digestive system > Stomach > Rumen ...
GACTTTCGTAATGTCTACTTTAATCGGTTCTCCTACAGGGTCTCCTTTATCGTCATATACCTGAAGTCTTTCAAGTTTTCCCCAAGAAGCGATTGCTTTCGCGAAATATATCAAGCCGTTGCTTAAAGGATACATTGACGATGAAAGAACTTCTATTGCTTCTTTACCGTCTTTATCGAATTTGCTCCAGTCAATTTGAGATGTTATAATAGAAAGGGTATTTGTGATATGGGTCGCAACTTTCTCAGGGCTGAGGTTTACGGTTTTACCTGTATCTTTCAACTTAGGTACTCCATGCTCATCGACTTCGCCGTATTCATATACGGTCATATTCTGTAAGTTGCCCCATACTGCAATTGCTGCAGCGAACGAAAGAAGTCCGAGAGACATAGGTATAAGCGTCGTGCCTACAACGCTTGAAGCAACATTTTTAGCGACGGTTCCTACAGAGCCGAAGAAATCCTTAACTCCTGCCCAGAAGCCTTCTCCAGAACTTTCACCGGCGAAAGCACTTGTAAGACAGTTAAGTGTCTTTCCTATATTTTCCGCTATTTTTACAGGGTCAAGGTTAAATACTCCGCCTTCTTTCTTTATTATTGGATTACCTTTTTCATCAACACCGTCATAAGTGTACATCTGCATATTCTCCAGACTTCCCCATACTGCAATAGCAGCTGCAAATGTTATAAGGCCGATAGACATTGGTATAAGCGTCGTGCCTACCACTGATGACAAGACATTTTGTATGAAAGTCAAAGGTCCGCCGGCGAACGGCTCAGAAATCGCCTTTAATGTTTCTCCTATATTCGTTGCTATATTTTGCGGGTCGAAATCAAAGTCGCCTGTTTTCTTTAATTTAGGCATTCCGTGTTCGTCTACACCGTCTTGCTCATATACAGGCATACTTCCCATTGCATTCCATACTGACATTGAAAGAGCGAAAGTTATAAGTCCAAGCGACATAGGTATAAGCGTCGTACCGACTATTGCCGTTGCTATACCTTGAAGTACGCCAACTTCTTTGAACGCTCCCATGATACTTGAAAGTCCGCCTGCTATATTGTCAGACACCTTCTTGTAATCGCAGTCAAGCACGCTTATCATTCTGAGCGATGTTGCAAATGCCATAAGTCCGAGACCCATAGCTCCAACAGTAATCGCACCAAGTCCGATAGGCAGTATGGCAAGTCCGGCAAGTGTCAGAACTCCTGCAACTGACGCTGTTGCAAGAGTAAGCTCACCGATATTCTTCCATTTAATATCAGTATTCGAAATGACATTGAAGGCGTACGCGAGACCAAACATTGCAAGACCCATAACACCTACAACTGCAGCACCTTTAATTACGTGTGTCTTTATCTTGTTTATAATCGTAAACAAGCCACCCATGAGCAATACTGCTCCTGATATTGCGAGAAGACCGACAGTCGCAGGTATGGCAAGAAGGCCTGCAATAGTCGCAGCTGCAAACGTTATTCCTATAGAAGACATAAGTGCCGCCAATTCGACAGCTTTCTTTTTAGTATTCTTCTTAATTTTTATTTTATCAAGAGAGAATACCATAAGCCTTACGGATTGCAATGCGAGAGCACCTACAAGCGCTCCTACAGTCGCAACTAAGGCGAACGGTGTTACTGCAGCCACTTCTATAAGCATTATTGACAGCCCGTTTACAACATGCCTTACGTCATGCAAGACATTTCTTGTTTTTGTAAGCTTCTTGCCAGTTGGGTCTATCTTCATTATAGATGTGATGACTTTCTGAAGGCCTTTTACGAAAAGGTTTACTGCCATCATACCAGGTACAGCGACAATGGCAGCAAGCCCTGCAATTATTGAAATGCCTGAAAGTTTCATCAAGGCTTTTGCAAGAGGTATCGATTCGGATACGGATTCATACGCTTTCTTGACATCTTTCTCCTTAGGCACGTTCTTAAGGACTTCGTTAAATCCCCTCTCATCCGAGAAGAATTTATTTACGTATTCAATACCTGATATTGCAAGTTTGCCGGTTATGCCGAATTTTATAAATTTCTTCAAGAGGTTGTCAAGGGAATCGACGAAGGCATTTATGGATACGCTCGTCTTCTTAAGCTTGTCGTCTCCGAGCCTTTCCATAATGGTAACAAGACCTGGATTTGTTTTATTCGCGTCAAAGAAGAATTTATTGAATTCTTTAAGCATGTCTTTGTTAAATTTCATTTTGCCGATTTTCTTCATAAGATGATTCACCGACTTTATGAAATTATCTATGCCTTTATTGGTTGCGCCTGAAAACGTACTGAACGAATTCAAGGTATCCATAAATTTGGCAATGTTCTGCAGGTCGTTAATTGATGACTTGCCTATCTTGCCTTTGAATTCTATTTTTCCAAGTTTGTCAAGATTCTTTTGGAGTTTCATTGCATCGAAGACTCCCATCACTTCTATGGCAGGCTTCTTTACGGAGACATTCGGGAGAGACGGTAGCTTTGAACCTTTTACGTTCAGCTTACGTGAAATCTCAGCCGCGCTTAAACTTACATCTTTAAGCGATTGCGCGATACCGCTGTTCTCAAGCGCTATCGATATGCTGTCACTGAGAGTTTTTACGTCAATAGGCATATCCCGGGAAATTCTTTACTATATTTATTGCAAGTTCTCAGGCTTATCAGTAAGTATCCACGATTCTTCTGAGATATGGCAATCTTTCGAATATCCGTCAAGGAATTCCTCACCGAGAACGAGTCCTTTGTCTTTTTCAGAATATGTCACTTCAAAATATACAGATTTATATGTATTGTCATTGAAGTTCAATGATGCCTTGATTATCGGAGAACCATTCCTGCTCGCATATACGTCTGACGTGTATAATGTTCCGTCAAGCTTGAATTGAACGACGTTATTCGATACGTTTATCGAATCGCTTAGTATGACATTATTCTTATAGGTATTGTCGAACTTGATGGCGATGTCTGCGCTTACGCTGCCGCTCATGGATTCACATTTGAATGACACAGTACCAGACTCATATTTTCCTATGATATTCTTGTAATTCCTGAAATACTCGAAATTACGAAATTTGTCAAGCAGGACTTGTACTATGTCGACATCAGCGACAGTCGATATTCCCTTAGTGCCTGGAGACGAATTGACTTCTATGACATACGACTTGCCCATATTCTGGTCTGTTATGATGTCAACTCCACACCATCTGCATCCGGTAGCTATCGCAGCTTGTTTTGCAAGGTCTATCTGCTCATCTGTCAGAGTTACTTTTTCTACAGTGCCTCCAAGCGAGAAGTTGCTTCTGAAGTCGTCTTTAATCATATTACGCTTCATTGCACCTATGATTATATATTTGTCTTTGTTTTTCGTAATCTTATTAAAGCTGTCATAAAGCACGTGTATCCTCAAATCACCGTCGGAGTTTATCTTCTGCTGTATAAGCACGGATGAATTAGGAGCGAGGGCGAACATAGCTGGGAGAGTTGACTTCAGACTTTCCATAGAATCTATAATGAATACACCGATACCCTGAGTACCGTTAAGGATTTTACAGATTACCGGGAAAGTTCCGCCTGATACCGCGTTTACTTTCTCTTCAAGCTTGTACATCGTATCTGAGTTGATTATCTCAGTTTTCGGAGTGCTTACATTGTCTTTTTCAAGGGCGAGGTACGTACTGTATTTGTTCTCGCATTTCTCGAAGGCGTCGAGGGTGTTCATTATAAAGAAGCCTTTGTCTTCGAGTTTCTTTAGGAAACTTTTTGATTCGTCATTCTTAAGGACCGTACGCCTTGGGATTATGACGGTATTCTCAAGAAGAACTTCAGCAGTTGTGATGTTGTCCTGCAGAATATATTTTCCGTTTTCTGTTTTTCTTAAAGCTCCCTTTGTAGGGTTTATCGCATATATCTGAAAACCTTGTGCCTCTGCTTGTTCCATAAACCTCTGTACGGAATTATGGCTGTCTTTCTTGCTGAGGCCTGTTGTTGACAATAAAACTATGGAAGGCAGATTCTTATTCTTTTTACTTTCGTTAAGTAAATCTGCGTAATTGTTTTCTAAAAATTTTCCCATAACTATAAATAACTTGTTGTTTATTATATACATATTTATGTTTTCTGATGAAACGTAGCACCAAGATAAGGATATACAAGCGGTACATAAAGGTTCTTAACAAGATGACGATACGCCAAAGGTATCGCAGGCTGCTTTTTCTTGCCACGTTCATAACCGTTATAACAGTAGATTTGTCGAATATACGTAATGTATATATGTACGAAAGCTATTATGAGAAGCCTCAGGAGGATATGTATGTGACCGTCACTGTCTATAATCCTGTAAAGGAACAGTGTAATGCCGACCCTTTACATACCGCAGATATGTCATACATAGATACGAACTTACTTAAAGACCGCAAAATCAGGTGGATAGCTGTATCACGCGACCTCATCGGAACATTCTGCGAGTTCGGTGATACTGTCGTAATCGTAAGCGACAATGAGTATATATCAGGCGAATGGGTCGTTCATGACCTCATGAACAAAAGATTCGAAAAGAGGATAGACATCCTGTCTGATAAGATGTATAACAAGAAGATAGGGAAAATAAAAGGAGTGCTCGTGAAAAAGCACTCCTGATTCTACATCGATATAACGTATTTACCGGTTTCAATATCAATTATGGTAAGCGTGAACGAATCTTTTCCGAAACTAATCATATTACCGAAATCGAAGCCGTCGTATTTGAGCACGAGGTTTGCAGGCGATACTGACACGTTATCAGAATTCCTGAAATAGAATGTATAGCTTCTACCGTTCTTAAATGAACCTTGGTCAAATTCGAATATGACATAAGAATTGCCTAAACCATCTGGTATTGTCGTTACAACATATACTGTATTCTGCCAAGAGTTCATATTTTTTACCACCGTCTCTTCGCCTCCAGTACTGTCAGCTGCCGTGACATAAAGAGTCTGAACTGCAGGACCTTTTACAGAAACTCTCTCAATGTCTTCAGATTCTTCCGTGATGTCTATGCCGTCACCTGCGACATAAGATTTTATGGAATTGCTTGTAGACGCAATCGCACGTTTTAATGCTGCGTTCTCATCAGTCAGAGCGAGAATGATACTTGACATCTGACTTATGGCCTTTTCCATACTGTCGTATTTTCTGAGAAGGTCCGTGAACATATTCGTATTTTTCTTCATTTCACGCATTGCGTCAGTGAACATGTTCAAGCCAGTAAGCTGCGATTCGTCTGATATTGAATAAGTGTCTCCAGTCTGTCCGCCTGTATCAACACGCAATTCCACTTTCAAAGCGTATGAGTTGCCGTTGATATAGTCAGGGTCTTGTGACGATTTGTACTTAGGATACCTTTGTATGAAACCTGCAGTCACTCCTTCGAGCGATTCCTGTTGAGCATCATCGTCCGTAACAACACCTGTAAATGAGATGTTGTCAAGGAACAAGATGCCATAAAGTTTCGTTTCAGTTAATCCTGTCGACCTGTCAAGTAAATCATAATATAATAAGACAGTATTGAATTCAAAGCTTTGAGCGTCAGCGGACATATTATAGCTTGTGAAGTCATTTATGCCTGCAGTATTGACGATGTCGTAGTAATGCTCTTCAAGGAAGTCGATACCGTAAAGCACGTCAGCCTTGTATCTGCCGTCTTCTTCGCCTGTTCCTTCTTCATCATAATATGCCAGGTATTGCTCGTCGTCTGACTTCGTACCTATAATGTTTCCAGGACTTGTCATATCAGGGTCCGTTATGACATCGAAGTTGCCCCCGGTATTCGACCTGAAAATAATCTTTGGCGTACTGCCTGCTTCAGAAGGGATATGCAAGTATATCTGCGTATATGCGTAGCCGCTGACTTCGTTCCTGTTAAGGATGTCTATGCTGCCTATGTATTTTACGATTTTGCCGTTATTAGGAATATCGTCTGTATCAGTGTTGCTGCCGTCTTCTTCTGCGTAATAGTCCTCACCTTCTTTAATGACGCCGTCAGCGGTATATTTGTCATCGTCTGTAAGCTTTCTGAATTTTATCGCTCCGACTTCCTGCAGCCAGTTGAAGAATGAAGATTCTGCAACAGGGTCTATCAGAGCTTCCCCTGATTCTCGACGCCTGTTGTTTTCGTTAATAATATATGTCTCGAAATTGAGGATATAGTTCTGCAAGTTCCTTCTAAATTTTTCGGAAACACCTTCAGCAGTATATGGCTGGTCATAGCCCTTGTATCTGCTGAGGTCGACCCTCGGACTGTCACCGCTGACATACATAAGGTCAGGCAGGTTAAGGCATACGAATTTTGAGAACGAGAAAGTCCTGCTCGAATCTATTATTAAGTTTGTCAAGTCTTCATTCGCCTCTGCGAATGTGTACAAAGTCCCGCCCTGTTGCTTTAGGGCCTGAATATGAGGAGTTCTCATGTTTTTACAATTTATGTTGTTTTTTATATTTATGAAAAACGGAACAGAATGATTTCAAAGAATTTATAAATATAAAGGTGTTGTTTGCAAACTAAATTTATTAAACATAATGGGATTCTTAGATTTATTTACCGGAGTAAAGAACAGCTTTTGCAAGAAGAAGCAAAATGAGACTGTTCTGAAAACAATCAAAATGTTCAGGATAAGAAGCGTGAAGGATATGTATCTTTACCGCGCATATCAGGTTGAATACAACCGTGAACGAAAGAAAAACGATTATATCCATATATGCGAGTGTCTGAGCGACAACGAGCTTGTATATGGAACAGTTTATACATCTAAGGAATTCAAGGCGTCTGTCAGGACAGGCAACTGGGAAAACCATAAGTTTATAGGATGCAGGTCAGTGATATTCCCTGACAGGTTCAAAATAGCTACAGCGTAACCGACTATGGAAAATTTGAAGGAATTCAGCGAGTTCTTTAATGAGTCGCTTATAGATAAGACAAGCGAACTATACGGGAGTTTTCGAGAATTGCAGTTTGCAAGCAAGTATAACAACATTAAAGGCTTTCGAGTTGAGAAGAAGAAAGTGTCAGGTAATGACATATATGGAGTTACCGTGTCATTCGGTGGAAACGGTTCGTCTGTTGAAATGTATGTCACATGCCTGAAATGGAAAAAGTATTCTCATAGCGGCTATGATGAAAATACTTTCGAGATACGATTCCCTGATGAGTCATCTATCAATATTGACTATGTAATCGTGGAATTAGACAGACAGCTTCCACCGGATATGCAGTGGGCCAAGGATATGTTCAGTGCTGAGACAAGAAACGACAAGGTTACAAGCAAGAAAGAGCAATTTAAGAAAGAGCTGTATGACAATATCGTTAATCTGTTCAAGGCATTTGACCTGACGTGGGCTTACGCGAACAAATGTGTCTTGAAATGGATAGAGGCTTACAAGATTACAGGCGTGCAATTCGAAGTGATACCTGAGAGGAGAATTTCGCTTGAAACATCGAAGTATCTCGTAAGGGTGCAGCAGAATAATACGAGCAGATTCAATTACGTAGGCGACATCAATAAGCAGGAATTTACTGATAAAGTCAATAGCCTCAATTTGAATGAGGGAATCGGTTGGGATGACGACGAAGAAGTCTGCGTTGCATATAACAGTGAATACTTCGCGTATTGCGACCGTGAGACAGGTGTGATTTTTGAAAAACTAAACATTAAATAGATATGGAAAACTTGAAGACATTCAAAGCATTTTCAGAAGGTAAAGATGATTACCAGACTGAATATAAGAATAAGAAATTTGCCGAATTAAAAGACAAATTCAATATTACTTTTAAGTATGGCAGGGGCAAAGAATTTGGGGACGGCCGGTTTGTGATTACCGATTTATCAATAGACGACCTTGGTAATTTTGGTTATGAGATATTCGACAGGATGGCTCGTAACGTCTTCAATATACCTGAAAAAGATGTTCAGACATTAAATCGTAAGTAAGATGAAGAATCCTAAGACTGCTTATAGATGTGATGCTTTTAACGGCAGGCGGTTTTCTGACAGGCTGATGCCTGTTGATGTAATTAAGAATGAGATTCTTGACTATGGGAATACAGACATTCTTGAGACTGTTAATAATCTATATTGCAAAGGTTCTAATGAATTTCTTATTGATATTGCAGCTGCTGTCAAAAACGGTGATTACAATGATTCAGGTGTAATAATGAATGATACTGTCATAAGCGCGAAAGACATTGCAAGGTATATACTTAAAGTAATAAAGGCAGCGACAGGCAAAGATGTAAGATACTTTTTATGGCTTGCAAGCCTTGAGGCTGTAAAGAAACTGTATGCACGTTCAAAGAATCCAGACATAAAGGAATTTGATATATCAGACGCTGTAATCGTATCTGACCTTGAATATGACGGTAAGCTTTATGGCTATGAGGAAAAGCCTGAACCAATAAATAATGATAAAAATACTGAAGTCATGATAGATATTATTTTAAAAATAGTTACGAAGTCGGACAGCAAGCTTTTCAAATGCGCTATCCCAGAATCATATAATGATACGATTTCTATGGAGGATTTGAAAAACAGTGTCGACGGCTGGTCTGAAGTCAATAGAGGACAGTTTGAAGGCAAGTCTGCCTCTGAAATTGCAGGAGCGTGGGAAGCTAACGGTTTCATAAGCAATGTGAATGAAATTGACGAAAGCGAGTTTTATGCCTGGGATGACAAAGAAGTATTCAGGAATAACGGAGATTATGACATGCTTGCCGCATACGACTTTGAAAGTTCATGTCTTTATGCGTATTCATTCGAGCCTGATTTCAATTCCGCAACGATTCTTGCGCCTATTTGGAAAGTAGGCGGATGTAATGAACAGTCATATCCTGTCAGCCTGAAAGATATGATTAAGGACAAGACGTTTACATATTCGGAAACTCCTACTATTTTTAAGTTCCTAACTCCAAGACTGCAGCAGAAATATGGCAGTACGAAGAATGAAGACCTTAAGATGTTCTCTGAATTCCTTGATACCGATAATGCAGATAATACTGATAATACCGCTAATGATGAGTTTGAGAAGGAGTACTGCAAGAAAGATGAGAAGTTTAGGTATATGCTTCTGAACAGAATGCAGCAAGACTGCGAGTATTACCTCGGTAACGGAAAAAGATACGGCCAACATCTTTGGGCAGGCGACGAGCTTTCGCAGATAAAGGATATGATGTCATTGTGGTCGTCTCTCAGCGAAAAACCGGAATGGCTTACATTAGACCAGATAAACGGATTTTCGAAAGAAATGACAGGTAAGACGCTTGACGAATTCGGATACAATATCGAGTATCTGAAGTCTAAATATCCAGTGATGACAACAGATGAAAAAGTAAAGGCTCTTAGCGAGGTATTGCCTCAGGACGAGCAGAACCTTGTAATGAGGGATATGTCTGACGAGCTTGACCTTCCGGAATCGCTTGACGACAACATATATGATTACGCCGTGCACTGCAAGGTTGATTTGAAAGACGCCTGGGATGTCGCAGTGAAAACGCTCGGATATGATTATTGCAATAGAATCGTTAAAAAATAACAGCTATGGGAAAACTTGCAACTTATAACAGATTTATGAAGGCTTCTGAGAAAAAGCAGTCATTAAATGAAACTAAGATACTTAAAGGTACGACGCCTCAGGAAGATGAGGTTATGCACAAATTATTGAAAGCTATTCTTATCGATGCGAACTTTAATGGTAAATTCAATAAATTCGACATGCTTGCATACGCGTTGGCGTATACTGATGACTATCTTAATGACAAAGCAGTCGTTGTTAGTGATGAGGCGCCTTCATACGAGCCGCAGACCTGGGATTATCCAGGTAGTGACGAACCAGGTGTTTTATATATAGAAACACCCTGGTATATTGGTATCAAGAAGGCTGTTGTTGACAAGATAAACGAAAAACAGCTAACTGATGAGATAGACGCTGAGACATCGACATTACTTGAGTCAAGCATAGTATGCAAGAATAAAATCGAAGACCTGAATGCCGAATGCAATGACAACGAATACTATAAGATATGTATGGTATTTTCAGCGACAGTCATTTATGAGGAATTCTCTGAAAGAGAAGAAGACGGATATAATGTATGGCGAGACAATCTTGAGATGACTGAGTCAAGTCTTGATTTTTATGCCGTCAGAGGTGCAGACCTTGTTGAATTTGTCAGAACATCTGAAAAAGAGGATGATTTTATTGATGACCTTTATGATGATATGAAATCAGAATTTGATTACGAAAAATTTTAGAAGCATATAAAATCTAAGATTATGGAGAACTTGAAGACATATAGGCAGTTCATCAATGAGAGTGCTGATTTGAATTCTTTTGAAAAGAGAAACGGTAAGTATTGCCCTAAGGATAGAGAAGAACTGGAATCGCTTATGGCAATTCTTATAGTTGAACGAGGTAACGACGGTGATTTCAATGATATAGACACAAGCGGCGTCACTGACATGGTTAAATTGTTTGATGACGCTGGAGAGTTTAACGGCGATATATCGCAATGGGATACCAGTAATGTGACAGATATGTCGTATATGTTCTGTATGGCAGAGAAATTCAATAAGCCTATTGGAAACTGGGATGTCTCAAGCGTAACGAGTATGGAAGGAATGTTTTGTGGAGCTGTAAGCTTTAATCAGCCTATTGAAAACTGGGATGTTTCAAATGTCAAAACTATGTCAAACATGTTTAATAGTGCTGAAAGTTTCAACAAACCTATAGAAAATTGGGACGTATCAAATGTAGAAAAAATATATAGTATGTTTTCATACGCATATAACTTCAATCAGCCAATAGGAAATTGGGATGTTAGCAAGGTTATAGACATGAGTAACTTGTTTATGTATGCAAAAAGATTCAACAAAGACATCTCAGATTGGGATGTGTCTAATGTAACTGCCATGATAAGAATGTTCCAGGGAGCAGAAAGTTTTAATCAGAATCTTGATAAGTGGAATGTTAATGAATATACCGAGTACTATTCTATGTTTGAAGATTCAGGTATGTCAGAAATGCCTTCTTGGTTTAATGAAAATAAAGATAGAGAATCAATATTTAGTAAGAAATTTGACTAAGTTGAAGATAAGATGTTTTTAAATGTAAAGACCTTTAACTAATCAAATTTTATGAATTATTAAATAAGGGAAGCGTCAGGATAAAATTCTTGGCGCTTTCTTTTTATTTGTTGTTTTTTATATAAAAATTTGATTATGGAAAGAAAGGATGCGATAGACATTTTGAAAGAGATTCTTGACAGTACCTCTGATGAAAGCAAAAAAGAGGCTATCAATATTGCTATAAAGGAACTGAAGTCAAGAGATGCCTATCAGAACTATCTTGACGAGAATCAAAGGTATGACACATTGAATAAATTCATAAAGCAGTCTCCACCAGAATGTCTTGATAAGAAAGTCGTAGTCTGTATTGATGACGGAATGGGATACTGTGCGAATGGGCCGCTTGAAGTCATAGACATCTGCTATGACAAAGAGTCAGATGCTATCACAATTTGGGCATAAGAACATAAATAAAATAAAAATATAAGAATATGAAAAGAATATCTACTGAAACGAAAAGCAAGATTATGAAGAGTCTGCCTCTTCTGTTGTTAACAATAGTGTTCTCCATAGAATACTATTACCAGGTATTTGAGAACGATGCACCTGTTGCGTTTGACATCTGCATGACGCTTATCATCGCAGCGTTGTATTTCGGACTTGGAATCTGTGTAAGGAATATCGTCGAAAGCTATAAGAAAGACAAGTAAGATGAAGAGATTTTTTGAAGTTTCGCTTTTAATCATTCTGTTTTTTGTAATGTGCGCAGGCTTTGTCATTGTCGCATTATGGAAATTCAAAGTCTTTCTTGCAATTATGATTCCTCAGATATTGATAGCCGTTTTCTCAGTTATAAAATATTTCCAGAAATCATAAATATATTACATAGTGAATATTAACTTAAAATTTTACAAATTATGTACAGAGCAAAAATTTTAGTCAAGAAACTTACACCTGTCGCAAAGAAACCGACAGTTCTGAGACCTGAACCGGTTAAGAAAGAGGTAGCAAGCGCTGATGTTAAGGAACTTGAAAGAAAAGAAGTTGCTGTTGAGGCTAAACCAGAAAAACCGAAAGCAGCAAAACCAGCTGGACAGAAAGCAAAAGCAGACAATAAGCAAAAACAAGCTTCTACCAAACCTGTTAAAAAACCGGAAGAAGTGAAGGTACAGGAAGTTGAAGCATCTGTTGAAGCACCTATTGAAGCTCCCGTCGAAGTTCCTGCAGTTGAAACCGTTGAAACAGTAGAACAACCTGTTGAAGAAATCACGGAAGAAACTATTGAAGCTGACGAACAATCTGCTGAAGAAATTTCTGAAACAGAAACTGAAGCTGTAGATGAGCAAGAAGCTCCTGAGCAACCTGCTGAAGAAATCAAGGAAGAAACAGAAGAAGTTCCTGTTGAAACTCCAAAGAAAAAATCGAAATCTTCGAAGAAACGTAAAAGATAATTTATGTCGAATCGTAAGAAATTTTTAAAGGACCTGTAAATTTCAGGTCCTTTTTTGTCTAATCCCACGTAAAACATTGTTTTTTATATACACTAAATTTTTTACAAACTATAAAATTTTAACAACATGGATTTATTAACAGTTACCCAGGAACAGCTGGAAGGCGCCAGCAAGACATTTATTGACGTCGAAAAAGACGTGTATTCATTATCATGTAAGGATGACGCTATTACAAAGGGCTTCATCAAATTTTGTCCGTACTTCAACGCGGACGGCTCTATCGGACCTGTTGAACAGGTGATATGCGACATTACGCTCGTCAGCAGAGACAAGACTAACAATGTCCATTTCAATTTGGCGCAAGACACGAAAGAAGGCTATAACCTTACCCATCTTTTGTTCGGCATCAAAGAGAAAATGAAAAATATGGGTGACGACAACTGCCTCAAAATTAAAATCAAACGTTACTCTGTCGCACAGATTCTAAGTGACTCAGTACATCCTGATTTCACAAACAAGATTGTTTTGTTCAGATTCAACCAGACTTTGAAAAAAGTGATGAACGAAGGAACAAACAAGAAAACTACGAAATTGTATGAAGTAAGCACTCCTGCCCTTGAACTTCTTTTGAAACCAATCAGCAAGAACATTGAAGGCAAAACGGTATCCGTACCTTCGTACGAACTCTGCTCAGTTACCGACAAGGACTACAGCATTGTCGCTGCTGACGGTACATCTTATGCGAATGCGACAAGCGAGCAAAGAGAGGCTATCTCTGCAGAAATCATGAAACAGTCGGAATATCTTCGCAGCATTCTGAAAGAGTTCTCTATTGAGAAAAATATCGATAATATCTACAAATTGGAGCTTATGCTTCGTGAGTATGGTATTACGACAAAGCTTTCTGTCGATAGAAAAGAACCTGCAGCTACCCAGCCAGCACCGACAGTTGAGCAGCCTGCACAGGAAATTGACATGAAGCAAGATGCTCCTAATACACAGGCACAGACCGCAACTGAGACTTATCCTTTTGATGAACCTTCAAATGATGCACAGCCTCAAGATGACGAAGGTTCTAATGACGAGTCAAGAGACCCACTCGGCGGCACTATGTCAAGCGGAGACCCTCTTGGCGGTTCGTCAAACAACGCATTCGGTGAAGCTGAAGATATTTTCTAATAAAGAATTCTGAAGAATAACTCTATGAGTGCAATAGTGTCAATAGATTTCTCCATTCTGTCCACCGCTGCCGTAAGGTACACGGAGGACGGAACGGAGTTCTTTTCTTTTCCAGCGATGGAATCGAAATATTATGGTGACTGGTTTGGGCCAAGGAAACTTAAAAAATATGATGTCCATAAAGAAATAGAAGATAAGGTTACGATAGTGCCTTATATAAAGGCTAAGCCGGATACAGATAATTATCAGGAGGGAGAATCGTTGAAGATTGCAAACGCGATACGACTTACTGACAAGATATTTGAAGCGGTAAATCCTGACTTGGGAGACATATTCGTATTTGAGGGTTTCTCGTACATGAGCAAGGGAGCGTCGTTTATAGACCTCATCGAATTCAATTCGATACTGAGATACAGACTTGCGAAGGTGACCGGTTCTGAAAACATATTCATCATACCGCCTACGGACAATAAGAAGGCGTTTACCGGTAAAGGGAACGCGGACAAGCTTGCAATGTATGACGCTTTCGTAAATTCAGTATACGGAGGCGATTTCAGGCAGTTTCTTATTGATTCGAACGACAAATATATCGATAGAAAGAAAAGGGAGGTCGCAAAGCCAATAGACGACATTATAGACGCCTATTCTCTTTTGTTCTCCTATATGACGCTGTACTTAAAATAAGTAACGCTTATGAAATCAGAAAATTCTCCGCTATCGGAATATTCCGTACAGTGGTCGAAGGAAACTCTCAGTATCTTGTATGAGACGCTGATGAACAGGCAGTTTCCTATGACCGTGAGCAGGCAAACAATATCAAAGGTTTCTTTTGATGAAATCTGCCTGTTTGCAATATCGCTCGGTATATATCACGAGATATATGTTGATGTCAAGGAAGGCAAATTTTATCTTGACGTAATTTACAAGAACTCATCTGAGCAGTCTGATTATGACTCATATAATGAGCTCATGAATTATTTTGTCGTAAAAATGTGTGAAATTATAAATGATTACAAATTATGAACCAGATTTTTTTGAAAGACGTAAATGTGAAGAAGTTTATGAAGCTTCTCCAGAACACTTTGACATTTAAGAAAAACATGCTTACTCTGTACATTGACGGAGGAGTCATCAAATCATTTTCCAAGAATGACAGCGGCAGCATGTTCAAGTACATAGAATCAGATTTGTCTGAATACTGTACCGAAACGAAATCATCTCTTGAAGAGCGCGGAACGGTGATATTCACATCCGCTGAAAAGATTATCAACGTTATGAAGAACCTCGGTACCGAAGAATGCGACATTACCATCGAATTCACGAAGTCTGACTCTTTCGGAATGCTGTCACGTATTATGAAGATTTCGAACAAATTCTTCGACGTGAACCTGCCAGCTATGTCTGAATTGCTTTGCGACGTCATCAGTACTGACATCTATTTCAAGGATGAATATGTCAACCGTTTTGTGAACGTGCCAGATGTCATGAGCTTCAATATTCCTGACATCAAGCAAATAATGTCATGTCTTGGCATTTCGGCTGACGACAATAAGTTTGTCATCTATGCGCAGAATGACAACATGTATCTTTCGCAGCTTGCAGATACTGAGACAAAACGTACATTCGAGGAAGTTGCGAACGCTCAGACTGTGTTCCGCTACAACTTGGAAAGCACGCTTGCAAAGAATGACGAATACGCATACTATTCGAAAGACAATTTCTTGCAGGTTAACCCGAATAACGAATATACCGCTTCAATTATAACTTTAGGACCTCAGTTGCCTTTGAAGCTTAAATCAGACGGTGTATGTCGTGAATTATATGTTATGACTAACATTATCTCTTAGGCTTATGCTTGTTGATATTGTAAAAAGCTCTACTCTTGGCGGCGCGCAGTTCCTCGAGATTTCTTATTGGAATCAAGACGGACGCGTTGTCACCAAGAAGAAAGAGATATATAAGGACGACCTTTTTAACTGGAAGAATTCTGACAGGAAAACGGATAAGATAGACTATCTGGGCAAATACGTAAAGAAAGCTCCGATAAAGAATATCTCGTATATGTCAAGGGAGCGTGTCCAGGAACTTATAGAAGTATATTTCAAAGACATACTCGATGACATATATTCTATAAACCAGCCCATGATAACTTTCTTCGATATTGAGACTGAAGTTATAGACATTAACGAAATGCCTGATATGGAGAAAGCGGAATGCGCGATAACGACCATATCATTCCTGACGAACAAAAAACTTTTCGTGCTTGGATGGAAGCCTATGTCGGAAAGCGAAATAGAAAAGGCCGACAACCTTATAAAGGACCACCTGAAGAAATCAGGATGCCATGACGAATATGTGTTTAAGTACAAGTGTTTCGGAACAGAGTCTGAAATGCTTGAATATTTTATTTACAATGTTGTAAAGAAGACCGGACTTCTTACCGGATGGAACTCGAATAAGTTCGACTGGCCTTATATCTGTTACAGATGCAAGAGGCTTAACATCGTTCCGGAAATCAAAAATGGAAATTTCAAGAAGGCACAGGACGGAATGCTTAAAGGTGTGCATTTACCTCATACCATGCAGTTCGACTACATCATCGCTTTCCAGACCTGGGCCAGAAAATATATAGTAGACAATTACAGGCTTGACACCGTCGGTGAGGCGGTAGCCGGCATAAAGAAGATAGCTCATACGGAATCGTTTATGGAGCTGTATAATAATTCTTATGCAAAATATGTCGCTTACAACGCGATAGACTCCGTGGTTGTTCAACAGATTCATAATGTCACGAAATCGCTGACGACTGGTATTGGTATGTCATCGCTGACAAGGTCGAAGGCTTCTGAAAGTGCTACAAGGTCATTGCTTGTCGCTGACGCCATAAGGTTCTATTACGCGAAAGAAGGCAGGGTTATCCCGGTTGTCGAGAATAAGAATAAGAAGGAGAGTTCTTATGAAGGTGCCTTCTTCAAGCAGCCTGTGCTCGGAAAGCATTTCTACTGTATGGCTTGTGACTTCGCATCCCTGTATCCTAACATCATGCGTCAATTCAACATATCGCCTGAAACATACGTACGTCAGGAGGAACGAGGCGGATTCAAGGAAATCCAATTGGGATTCATCAGATGTGCGTCAGGAGCCGTATACAAGAAAGAAGAAGGTGTGTTGCCTAAGATGCTTAAAGACCTTTATCTGCAAAGAAAGGGATATAAGAAGGTTATGGAGATATACAAGCAGAAATACGAAGAAGGCCGTGAGCTGATGCTTACGAATCCAGGTATCGACAAACTGCTTGAATACTATAACAAGACAAGCGACGTCAAACGGGAATCAATAACCGTGGAGGAATTCAAAGAATACCTTGACGAGCTGTATAAGCAAATGCACATCAATGATGACAAGCAATGGGCGGCGAAGACAATCATTAACGCGACATACGGAGCTTTTGGTTTCGAAAGTTTCAGGTTCTTCGATATAAACATTGCTGAATCCATCACGCTGCAAGGCAAGGATTGTATCCTTTATGTTGAAAAGCTTCTTAACGAAATGTTCAAGACAACATGGCAGCAAAAGACAGATGTCCATAAAAAGATGAATACCAGCGTAATAGGGAAAGTTACAGGTAATGTCAGCGTCTATATCGCGACGGATTCCATCTATTATTCAGTATATGAGGTCATTAACAGCACTGATTGGATGAAGAATAAGGTATGGAAGCTTTCTATGAATGAGTATAGCATCTATTGTTCTGCGAAGGGATTGGAGACAGAGGAGCAGGCTCTTAAGTTTTTCAAAGAAGTCCAGAACGAGAATATAGAAGGATATAAGTCGATAGAGCTTATAGACCCAGACCCATGTTATTTCGCGATGTGTCTTTACAGGGTATTTCTCAAGGATTTCTTTAAGGAGGTTCTTGCTGATTACAGCAGAAGGTACAACGCAAATGGGGAACTTCTTAATTTTGAATTCGAGTCATACTGCCATTCTGGTATATGGACAGGAAAGAACAGATATGTTCAGGATATACGCTGGACCGACCCAAATGTTTACTACCAGCCGTATACGAAGATTAAGAGCACTGGTCTCGAGAATATTAAGAGCACGTATACAAAATTTCTGCGTGACCTATATTCAAAGACCCTTCTATATTCGCTCAAGCTTGGTGTCATAACGCCTGACAACATCATAGAGCATTTGAGGGAGATGAAGAAAATCTTTATGCAGGCTCCTATAACAGACATCTGCGAGCTTTCGTCACTTAACACCTACGAGAAATATGTCATAAGCGATACAGGCAATATACATATTATGAATAAGACTCCGCCTACCGTGAAAGGTGCAGTACTCTGGAATTATCTTATCAGTAAGAAACCAGGTTTGTCAAACAGGTATTCACGAATAAAGGACGGAGACAAGGTTCGTATGGCGATACTGAAGAACAGCAGGGCTATATGCAAGGTGTCGAGGGGAGACGAGACTGATGAAGATATGATAGACGTTCTTGCATTTTCTCAGGATACTGAAGTGAATGAGAGGACGCTTATGGACATCGGTGCGACGATAGACCGTGAGGCGATGTTCGAAAAGCTGTATCTCGCACCTGTCAACAGAATTCTGACATCTTGTCATGTGGAGGCTTTTGACGCGTCTCTGACTTACCAAGGGTCACTCTTCCTATAAATAAATAAAAATTTAGAAACTATGGATTCAGAATTAGATGACTTGGTAAACCTTGCAGACAGAATGCAGGAGGACATGAAGAATAACAAGGATGAGATGATATTCGACAAGCCCAAACCTGCTACGACCCTTGGCGTCGATGTCAATAACAAGAAGGCGGAAGCTGAGAGAAAGGCAAAGAATCTCATGGATTCGATGTTTAGGCAGTATGTCCAGGCAGGTATTATTGGTGACCAGCAGTACCTTATGGCGAAGAACATCGTTTCCACCGCCAATATCGCGACGCTCATACGCCAGATAAACATCTGCGAGGATGTCGTCAGCAGCATACTTGACCAAATAGACATTGACTTCAATCCGAAGTTGTATGACTGTCTTGCGAACACACAGAGGACGATGCTTGACCTCATCAAGCTCGAGCAGAGCCTTATAAAGAACACGGAAACCGGATACAAGGAATTGATAGAAGATATAAAGACGGTCGAAGAGGCGAAAGTAGTCAGGGAAGAAGGAACAGACCCGTCAAAGCTTATATCTACGAACAGACAGCTTATAGAAATAGTAAAAAGTACGACAGCGAGAGGAGACAATTAAATGAGGGCGGTTATCTATTGGTATTTTAAGGACAGAAGCATCCTCGAACTGAACGAGTTCGAAAAGCTGCATTTTAAGTATATTAAGGAGTATGATTTCAGAAGCATATTCCATAATATCGATTTCGTGGTGTCATACGACAGGAAGTCTGACGATGTTCTCGGATTCGTACATAGAATCATAAAAGAAAACATTGTGTCAAACTACAGCATTACGGATATTGATAATGTACAGTGGCAAGGGGAATATCCGGCGTATTACGGTAAGATATTCAAATATATCGAGACAGGCTTCGAACCTGTCTTCTATTGTCATTTCAAGGGCGTAAGGCGGGAAGACCCTTGGTTTGTCGGGTCAAGAAAGAAATGGATAGACGTCTTGTACCGTGGATGTTTTGCCGATGAGACGCTGCATGCCGTAAGAACATATCCGATGGCTGGCGCCCATCTCGAGCTCAAAGATGTCGAATGGTACAGAAAATGGCTTTGGAAAGGGCAGTATGCGAGATATGCTATGAAATACCCGTATATAGCAAGGCTTACCGGCGGAAGCTATCTTGACGGCACCTTCCAATGGATAAATCCGGTACTTGTAAGGGAATACTTCAAATCGGAAGGCATAGATATAAATTCCATCATGAATATAGAATTCGACGATATACGATTTACCCATTTTTCAGAGTATTTCCTATGTTCGATAATGAGAGATGACAAGATATACGCGAATATTCGCGATTTAAGGTATCAATTAGGCTACTAAACGTTGTTTATTATATAAGTTCAATATTTTTAATTTTAATGCGATATGGCTGAGAAAAAACAAATCACGTTCAACGACCTTAACAAGTTTATGAGCAAGACATCGAAATATGGAGGTCTTGTAAGCGATGGTACGATTTCCACTATTACTGACTACATCTCAACGGGCAACTACATGCTGAATGCCTGTTTGACGGGCTCAATATTCAAAGGCGTTCCGAATAACAGAAGTACAAGTTTAAGTGGCGACCCCAGCACTGGAAAAACCTTTCTGATGTTGAATATATGCAGGGAAGCTCAGAAGCAGGGATACAGTGTTATCTGGTTTGACAGTGAGAATGCCGTTGATTTCGAGCAGTTCGTTAATTTCGGCATCAATACGAAGGAGGTAAGATACGAACCTGTACAGACAATACAGGAATTCCGTACGAAGATGACATCAATGCTTGACTACCTCATCGAAGAAAAAGACAAGGGAGCTGAGATTCCGAAACTGCTTGTCTGCCTCGACTCAGCAGGAAACTTGCCTACGGCGAAAGAGATTGAAGACGCTAAATCGAACAGCGACAAATCAGATATGACGAGAGCAAAGCTGATGAGGTCGATATTCAGGATATGTATGGCGAAGCTTGGCATACTTAATTCGACTTTGATATTCACGAATCATGTATATGATTCGCAGGATATGTTCGGCGGCAAGATTCAGTCAGGAGGAAAAGGTTCCGTATACGGCGCGAGCATCATACTTAACCTCAGCAAAGGCAAGCTTAAAGAAGAAGGGAATGTTCAGACCGGTATCCGTGTATTCGCGATGCCGAATAAGAACAGGTTCTGCATACCGACACCGATAGAGTTCAATATATCGTATATACGCGGTATGAATCCATATATCGGTCTTGAGAAATATGTGTCATGGGAAAATTGCGGCGCTGACAGAGGAAAATTCATTACGGAGAAAGAATACGAAAAGATGAAAGACGCTGAGAAGAATGCCTGCAAGAAAGTCACATGCGCAGACGGTACCGTGAAGTATTTCTTAAGAAGCGATTCCGGAAGATATATATGTACTGATTCCGGAGAGGCATTCGGAATCAAGGAGCTCTGGTCGGACAAAGTTTTCACTGATGAACGCCTTCACAGGATAGACGAAATCATTAAGAAAGAGCTTGCATACAGCAAGAGCAGCGACGAAGAGCTTGAAGAACTCGTTGACGATGCTGATGATGACGATGAAGACTTAACTGAAGAATAGTTATATCAAGTTGTTTTCATAATTGTTTTTTTAGGGGGAGAGGGAAGAAACAAGATTGTTCTCCCTCTTTTTCATTAAATCATAAATAAAATGTGTAAATTTAAAATATCTTAATAATGGAAACGAGAATATTTGTACGTGAAAGCGATGGAGAAAAATTCATAGTAAATTGGAACGGCGATGAATTAGTTATTTCGAATGCAGGAATACCTGTATCTCCGGAAGAAAAAGCTGAATTGTTGAAAGGATTCAATGATGAGCTTGACTTCTGGAATAACTGTCAGAAACAAGGAATGTCTGAAGGCAAGACAGGCAGACTGTTGACTTATAAGCAGTTCTTAAGAGAAAGCAGGAATATCAATGAAGGCCTGTTCGGTACGGACTATTTCAAAGAAGTTGAACTTATCGTACCTACGACAGGCGAATATGCACAGGTCAGAGAGCTTGCAAAAAAGAAAGGCGGCAAGTTGAAAGTTGCTTTCTTCACTGGATATACCGGCGGCGTGACTGTCGATGACATAGTAAGCAAAGGCGAGAAGGCAATAAAGCAAGCTTTGGAAAAAGGATATTATAGCTTGTTCCCAATGGCTTATATTAAGAATGGTAATGATATACCTGACAAAATCGAGTTTAAGGACTTATCCGGAAAACACGAAAATAATCAGAGAGCTGCTACGATTTATGTTGTCGCTGATATGTGGATGCCTATGTCTAAATTCTTCAAAGAAAACGAAGATAAGTTTAATCTGTCAGGTGATATAGAAAGAATGGCAGCAGCTAAACAAATTGCGAAACTTGTTGTTAACGATGTTGTGTTGAAAGTCTGCAAGACAAACAACGGTACAACTGAATTCCATTCAATACTTGAAGCAGACGGTGAAACTGTAAAGAAATTCGCTAAGCAGAATGAGAAAGCATTCAAGGTATTGCTTAATACCAATGAGCTTCTGAAAGAAGGTACCCCGTTCTGTAAATACAACTTGACATTCAGCGCAGGTCTTGCACATGATGCTGCAGCTTCTTTCAAAGAAAATGCTGAAAGATATATGAAGAAACATCAGGAACTTCTTGAAAATTATCCTAATTTCAAACAGTTCTGTACGATGATTGCCAAACAAGCTGTCGTAGAATAACATCGGCCATAACATAATTTTTATAGTTAATACTTGGGAGGAAAGCGTCTGAATTCAGGCGCTTTCTTTTTATTTGTTGTTTTTTATATATATTAAAAATTATGAAGACATGGATATATTAAAAGAACTTGAAAAAGAAGTTGCAGAATTCTGCAGCAGGTTTAAAGATTGTAATTGGACATCTGGAAACTGCTATTATTTTGCAGTCATCCTGAAAGACCGTTTTAACGGTGAAATCTATTATGATGTCATAAAGGGGCATTTCGTATGCAAGATTCTTGATAAATTCTTTTTCGACTATAACGGCCTATATCAAGTTGACTATAACCACAAGAATCAAGACAAAGGCACGAAACTTATTAAATGGGACGATTTCCACATTTATGACTACGAACAGAAATGGAGAATACTGAGAGACTGTATTCTCTAAATCGATAAAATCATAGGTAAAGGTTAAAATTTTTCTTATTGGTAACCAAGTAGTTAAGAACATCCTTCAAAAATTTTTAACAATTTTTGTTAAAAATAGAAAATATCAACATATATTTGTCTAAACAAAACTTAAAACAATGACATACGTAATGAAGGATAAGGAATATTCGAGAGAAGAAGTCCTCGATTCCTGGAACAAAGTGATAGCAGCTGTGGACAAATACTACAGCAAGGCTAAGAAAGTATGTAGTTGGGATACCAAGTACAGTTTCTTCAGGGAATTTGTATTCCCTAAGACTAAGCTCTGGACATTTGATATTCTTAACAAAGCCATTTTCAATAAATTGGGGAATTATGACTCTCAGTTGCTCCCGCTTTCAAATGGGTATAATATCATTGATGGATTCGGGCGTAAGACAACATATTTCAAGTTAGGAGAAAATGGGTCGTGTTGTTTCGAAGATTTGGAAGGAAATAAGAGGTATGAGATAGACTGCACCCGATTCCTGAATGGCAATACAAGAGTAAGAATTTTTATCAGCGAACTAAGTAATAACAATTAAAACCAGAGAATTATGGCAGAGGAAAAATTTTCAACGACGTTCTGGATGGATTTCTCCATTGCGGACAGATTCGGAGTAAATGCAGTTAAGGATACGTTTAACCGCGCGTTTAAAGAATGGAAAAGCGACTACAGGTATCTTACCGATTTGATAATAGTGCTCAACCATAAGATATGGCAGCATTACGACACAGGGAACGAAGCTCTTGCGACTGTATATGATACATTATGGCGCAAGGCTGATACGTATGCAGGCAGACATCTTAAAGGCGAAGAAGCTGAGTATTATTTCAGAATGACGGATTAAGCGTAAATAAGATGAAAGAGATTCTGAAGAGATTTTGTGACAATCCTCGTGATTATATAGGCAAAGCTGATGAAATAGTCACGAGGCTTTGGACTGATTCCGAATATTTCAGTCAATATTCTGAAGAAATAATTTGCGGAGTCGTCGGAGCCATTATCGTTCTGATAATCTATAAGATTCTATTTTAGTGAGAACAATTAAAGACAATTAAAAATTAAGATTATGGAGAGAGGATTTCCAATATTGCCTGTCATACAGGTTATGCTTATATTCTTAAAGCTTTTTGATTTGACGACAATGACGTGGTATCAGGTGTTTATACCTATGTATATCTTACTTTCACTATATGTCATAGGCTTTTTGCTTGGCGCCGTCATTTATATCGTTAAAACAAGTGATTACGATACAGAAGAGAGTGAAGAACAGGAACGTTCTGAAGAAATCTAAAATTGAAGTCATAGGAAATGTTGTGATTAAAACAAAGTGAGTTATGAGTAGTAAATTGATAACAAAAGAAGAACTGAAGAAAATCCGTGTATGTGACGACAATGAAGTGTTCAAATTCTTCGAACAGAGTGACAATGATGGTGTGACACTATTGTTTCAGTCAGCAAGAAGGTATACAAGAGGCATCCCTTCAAAGTTGGTTGTATTATACAAAAGACATCATCAAGATTTCTGGGTTCTGACAATAAGAAGTTATGAGTACGGCTATCGTGATGGCAAATATCGTGACTTTGAGACAGATGTCAAGTATTTCTCAGAATTGCATCGTTGTCTCAAAGTAATGAACATGAAAATAAACAATAAAAAATAGAAGTTATGGGAAAGGGAAAAGGAAGATTATATCTGGAGAAGAAGCAAAACAACTACAAGTATTGCACATACGCCGATAATCCAGACAAAGAAGTCTTGCAAGAGTGTATGTATCCTTGGTCTAATAGATGTAAGGGTGACCGTCACATGTGTAAGAAGCTTAGCTATCAGTATCTTGCGTCACTATCTGAAGAAGAGAGAAAGAAAATGATGGAAAAATACAATTCTGTTTTTAGTAAAGCTTAATTTGTTGTTTTTTATATATAAAAATAATTATGGAACTATTTACAGTACGTAAGTTACGCCGCAGGATGAAGGCTGACTATGAAAAATGCAAGAGCGTGATTCTGTCATGTATTACGAACAGTTCAAACATTCAAGGACCAACCTATGATGTGGATGAATCAGTAATAAGGGAAAGACTGACATACGCCGGTAAGATGATAACTTTTTTCGAATTAAAGTATAAGTGGGAGGAGGGAAGTCTGAGTTCAATGCAGATATGTAAGATTATTGATGATTATTCCAAGTATAGGGAGAATCTTATGTTGTTCTATGATTATGCCGTAATTGAAACGACGAATAAAAACGGATTTAAAATAAAATAATATAATGGATGCCAAAGAATTTGTAAATATAAACTATAAAAGAATTGTAAGGCTTGTGAACCTTGGAATTCTTAGAATTGATAACGGAAACTGTCAAGACCATAACGTAGGCAAGAGCGACTATGCGCAGCACATTATACAGCCATGGCATATCTGGCAGGAGTATGAACTGAACCCATGGGACGGCGACATTCTTAAAAGAGTCTTGCGTACGAAAGAGGGTGAGAGCAGAAAGCTTGATTACGAGAAAATCATACATATCTGCCAGGAGCGGATACGGCAGATTGACATGCAAGACAAAAAAGAACTTTAATAAAAACGGTTATGACTGCGAAATACTTTATCAAACCGGAAGAAAAACTGCTGCTGCAAGATTTGTCATGCCGGATTCCATACGGCTGTAAGATTCTAAGCATTGGCAATAAGAAGACATATACCCTGAAATCAATATCGAATGATTACAAGGTTAATGTCTCGAAATATAATATCGGATTCAACGTGACGTCTGTCCTCCCTTTCCTGAGGCATACGAAAGATATGACGCCTAAGGAGAAGGAAGAATATGAAAAGCTGTCCAGAGAAAATCCGATAGCTGCTGCTGAATGGATGTATCGCAAACACTTCGACTGCAACGGACTTCTTGAGAAGGGACTTGCGATACGTGTAGAAGAAGGTACAGATGTTTATAGGAAATATAAGATTATGGAAAACTGATAACAAAGACTGTTATGACAGAACAAGGATATAACGAATTTGAGAAGACTCTTTATGATAACGGCTTCAAAAAGTCTAATGGCGTCGTGCATGGTTCTGACTGGTATTTCTATAAGGCTGTAAGACGGAAGAAAGACAAATATGGTGACGAGCGTGCTGTAAGCCAATTACTGTATTGTATATATGACGTCAGAAAATATCACGACAAGGATGATTACCTTCTTGAGAAGATTATAGACGTCAGCCGTAATGTCGATGAGAGATGCGAGTTTACCATAATGGCTGACCTTGGTATAAGCGAGATGGAAGAGCTTGCCGACAAGTTTTATGATTTCGTCTGCAAGAACGTCAAACTTGAAGAAGATTAGTTTAACCTTAAAATAAAACAGTTATGTTGACAGATGAACAAATAGAAAAGAAAGTCGAAGAAATCCGAGAGAAAAGAAAGACTTCGGATGGTAGGATGGAAACCGGAGGCTGGTATTACGGCGGCTGGTTTAAAGAAGGCGTAAGGCATGGCGAGCAGACGATGATAGAAAGCGCCTGCAAGGCATTTGAAAAAGAGCTCAAGCAGTTCCAGAATCTTCTTGTCATGATAGACAAAGGATATGCTAATTTCGTAGACATTCAAGGGTCTATCGAAGAGTTTAAGAAAAAACTAAACAAGCCTTGCGATGAAGCTGAATGAATTAACGACTGAGGAAAGAGTTTCTGTAATCAAGCATATCTTTCTTGATGACGTCATCGAGGAAAAGAAAGTAGACCGTGAGAACGGATACATCTTATTCGAGGCTGTCCCTATGGAAGAGTATGATGTCAAGTCTTATTACAAATACTATTATGAGACCGATACGATTACAGTCGAATTCAATTACGGCGATACGCTGCTGGAATTCGAAGAACTGTCCAAAAATTTCATGATAATGGACGACGAAGGCAATGACATAACTTTTGATAAAGACAGTTTCTATACCGTGAAGAATTCGAATGAGCTTGAAGATTTCATCACCAGCGTTTCAATGGCATATACTGACTGTTTCGAATATTAGGTAGATATGAATATCTTAGGCATACAAGGACAGTACTATATATTGGGATATATAGGTAAAAAGATTAAGGTAACTAAATCGACATATCTGTTATGGCAGGCATACAAGCTTGGGAAAGAGGATAGGAAAAAGAAACTGCCTTGTAAGGTTTTGCCTGTTGGAAGCCTCTCATGGGCAAAAGATAAAATTGAAATGATTCAAAAAGAATTTGAAAAATAATACAATAAATAAGTTTGTGCTATGACAAAGATAAGCAAATGGAATAAGGAGAAGGAAGAACAGGTTCTTACCGCATCCGATTACATGACATACCGTTTCAGGTGTAACGAGTCGAGGCTTCGTCGCATTGACAAGAAAACATCAGTAACGGAATGCGCTCATACAGGCAAGGCATGCACGGTGAGCAATTGTTATAAGATAAATAGAAATTCTATTGAATAAATTAAATAATAAAAGGCTATGAAGATTTATATTGTTTACAGAGTTTTTGAAAAGGATGAAAGCAAGAAGAAAGAATATCTTGACTGCTTTAATAATCCTGAAGACGTCCTCGAATTTATTATGAAATGCGATGACCGAGACAGAATCGAATATACCACGAAGGATTTCGAAGATTCGGAAATAGCAAAAACCGAGTTTAGGAAAATAGTCGTAGACGACAAACCGCCTCTAATTGATTATCCTTCGATTAGAACGTTTCCAAAGAACTGTAAGGATTGGACCGACTGCACGAATCCGTTTAAGGATTGCTTAAATTGTCCGCTAAGGGGAGTCATATATACTTCAACAGGTACAGACACCATAAACGGCGGAATACCGTTGCAGGAAGAAAAAAATGAAAAAAATAAATAATTTCTGTAGAAACGTTGTTTTTTATATACGAAAAATAAAGTACATTTGTCGTGAGACAGATAATTAAAGATTTTAAGTACATTGAAATATAATCATTATGTCAGGGTTGTCTGACGATAATTGTAGTTTAACTGGCAGAACATCCCGTATCGTGAAATGAAGATTCGCGAATTTCTTCCGGCTTCTGGAAACAAAGTGATTGCAAAACTTTTTAGTACGGACCGTCATCCAATATAGAAGGACCACGATATGAAAGGACATGGAAGAATATGGTTCGACTCCATACGTTTTGACAATAAGACGTTTTGCAAGGCTCTGATGTAATGATTTATCCCACGACATAATTCATGACGTATGCAAGTGTGGCTCGCCTGAAGAGATTCGCGGTATTCGAGGAAGGCAGTGCTAAGATACGGGTAGGGTGATACTGAGGTCTATGGATTCTGCGAAGAGTTGCAAATCTTCCCAGATGTATTAGACGGAGGTAGAGGTTCGACTCCTCATTATGTTTCTAAATTAAGAGTACATTGAAATTATGTCTACTCCTTCTCACGCAAATAAAATGAGGCGCGCTTAAGTTTATTTACGTGATGGCTTTGAAGGTTCTGTTGTTTAATATTGTACATAAAAGCAATGGAACGGTGGTTCGAATCCCTGGGTAGGCACTATATTATGCGTATGCTGGAATAGGTTGATGAAATTTACAGAAGTACATTCGGAATTTCTGATATATGTTGTGGGCAGCTTAACTATTCAATGATACATGAGACGTCGACTAACTTGTATCAGAAGGTTCGAATCCTCAGGTACGCTCAAAATGAAGAGTACATTGAAATAGATTTATTGTGTGCTCCGGTGGAAACGCCGGAGTAGAATCTTCCAAATTCGGTGGAAGTCTGTCAAGGTGCTAAGCCCTGTAAAGATGAAAAATCGCTGTAAAGACAAACAAATAAGTCGCAGATAACACCGAGCTAAATTGAGCAAGTAGTCTAATGGAGAAGAGTGTGCATAAAATAGGCATATCATGAGAAGCACTCGAAATCGGAATATGACAGATACCAGCTTGACTTGTCAAGTAGCTCATAAAGGTGTAGAGAGCAGACGGAAGACATTCTGCGAATATATTGAATAGCAGAACGTCTGTAAGGCGAGCCCTTGCAGATTGCCTAAGTTGAAATTAACATAGTAAAATGAGCTTGGAGTGGTCGCGTGACCCACATTAAACTACGATACAATAAGTTTTATTATGTTCACTTGCAAGAATTTCGATATGGTGATGGTGTGCTCCAGACCACAACAGACATATAAATCACGATAGGCTGGACCTAAGTCTGCTTTTAGCGGATGATACAAGTGTAATTCTTTTATCGCGTTTTGCTGGCTATGGTAACATAGTGTGGTACGATTTCATAATTATGTACTTTGTGGTTTTGTTTCCAAAGAACATCTTGGACCGAGTTTGTTGGTTGGAAGGTTTCATTGTCTGGCATAAATAGACAGTGAAACCTTTTAATTTTAAAGACAATGGAAACAGTTCTTGATTTTTTGCGTTATTCGC
>Ga0265298_10002031_pt1 | contig 29019 bp, 31 predicted proteins | sample AusTroGonzalo_MG_3_FD_193486 | JGI IMG/M metagenome (GOLD analysis project Ga0265298, IMG submission 193486) | Bovine rumen microbial communities from tropical cattle in Woodstock, Queensland, Australia - Gonzalo_01 | ecosystem: Host-associated > Mammals > Digestive system > Stomach > Rumen ...
ATCTGATTACATCCTTTCAATTCAAGTTCTTTCATTGGAGAAGTGATTTCTATAAATTGTGCTGGATTTTCACAATTTACAACTTTTAGAGTTGCTACTTCTTCAGTGAAAGAAACACTTGTAAAGAGTCAGATTTTATTACAAGCTTGAACTATGAAAGGTAAGAAATCTGATAGTTCAAAATATTCGTATCCTGCAAATTTGTTTTTTCAGCTTTTTTTCAAGTTTGCTGTAAGAAGTTCTGTTTTAACTTCATTGATTTTTTGGAATAAATTTTTTTCATTCATCGTGTATATTGTTTAAGAATAAAACTAATTTTCGTATTGATCCATAAATTCATCAAATCAAATACATTCTCAGTCAATCTCTATTCAATTGAGATAGTTTGCATAAGCTCTTGCTATCTCGAAAGCATAGTATCAACCACAATTGAGCCTTAATTTTGCTCTTTTGGCTCGTTTCAATAAGTATTCACTCATTTTTAATAAAGGTTAACATTAAATCTATTTGCTACCTCCTGGAAATATGCAGGATTTCTTCTTTCTTCAATTTCTATTACTTGTTCTCGCTTTTGTCTTTTCGTTTCTATATCGAACATTCCCTCAATTCATAATACCATAGTCCTTCAATCGTCCCAATGATTAAGCTTCAATAATTGATAGTTGCCGTCCTCTTGAAATCTTTGTTTATAAGCTTCCATGTTCTCTTTAATTTGCTTGTTCATGTATCGTTTGTATCAATCTTCTTTTCTTTGTTGTGCTTCTTTTATCATTTGTTCGGCTTTCTCAATTATTTCCCCTCAGTTTTTCATCCTACCATATCGGATGAACATTTTAGGATTGTTTTCCTTTGCTCCGTTCTTGAAGTATTCTCTAACTAAATCCTTCTGCTCTTCGGTCAAAGGTGGCATTCATAGAGTTTTCATTTCCATCATTTTTGTATTTGTTAATCTCATCTAAAATTGCTTTCTCTCTAATTTGTCTTGCTTGTTCTTTATACTTTTTCACAAGCTCGCTATTCTGATCGATTTTCTCTTTCCCCTCTTTTAAAGGAAAGACTCACTGCCAGGAATTAGAAATTGAATTTTGTAAGACTTGTATTTGTAAAGCCTCGTTTCCTGGATACATTTTTTCGAGTTTTTGTTTTACCAATTTGATTCATTCTTCAGTGATAGGTTTCTTTATTGCTTTCCTCATCTCGATGAAAGAATTCATTGTTTTCTCAAACTCTGTTTTTTCTTTCACTTCTACTTTTTGTGTGGTTTGTGTGGTCGTAGAAGTTTCAGAAATTTTCTTTTTGGTCGAACCTTGTTTCTTTGGAGCATTCTTTCTTCTTTCGCTCCTTTGTTCTGATTCATTTACCATTTCAAGTAATAGAGCTTTAAAAACTTCATATCACTTTACAGGATCAGAATCAAACTGAGAAACTAAAATATCGTAAGTTTCTCTCTTCATCTAATTTTCTCAATAGATAAAGTCCTTACCATAGACGAGAGGATTTCCCATAGCACAAAGTCCTCGATCGAACTTTAACTCTGCCAAGTAAATCCTCCCCCCTTCTTTTACCAACTCAAAGACTTCTCCGTTTTTGTATCAGATGAAGTTCTTTCAGTTTCCCTTGTCGAAAATTGTTAGCATTTCGTGATAGGTTAGAAAATAAAAGTTTTTCTACCTACATAAACAAAAAGCTTGCTTATATAGGACAGTAGGAGGAGTCTAATTTTCCCACCGTCTTATATAAACAAGCTATAAGATATGGTTTAGACTCCAATATCTCTTGCTTTTCTCCGTAGAATGTTTTGTGTGGTCAGACTAAGAAAAAAGCCCAAGATATGCTCTTGAGCTTTCCATTATTTTTTATCTTTTTGATTGCATTTTGGATTAACTTATACTTGTTGTGCAACCCTAAGTTAAATGACAATGTCTTTTTACTCAAGAACAACTATATTATAATCGAAAAAATTTTAATTGCAAGAAAATCTTCACTTTTTTCCCATTAGTTCAGACCTTTAATTATTCACGAAACTTGACAAAAATTGAATAAATTTTATAATTTTTTTTACTCTAAAAAATCTATAATCAAGAAACAATACTCTTGACCTTGCTTTTCTCTTATTCTTCTTTTTAAATTCGTGAGAAAGAGTAGTTTAAAACTTGTTTTTCTCTCCTACTCTATTCCCATAAAAATTTCCCTCCTACCACTACCCTATCGATTTATGGATCACTATTTTTTTGTTTAAGAAATGAAAAAATTTTTTTTAAAAGAAAAAGTACCAAAAAGAAATAGATGATTATTTATTATTTATATGTTTATTTATTACTTAATATACTAATATATATATACTATATATATATCAATAAGGTGCATTTTTTACATTTTTCTGAGTTTTACTAGTTCTTATCTATTGAATTACAGTGTCCGAACAGTGTCCGAACAGTGTAAAGACAGTGTTATGACAGTGTTCAAACAATGTTCGAACAGTGATAAGACAATGTTAAGACACTGTTCAAACAGTGTAAAGACAGTGTTAAGACAGTGTAATTTTCTTACAATTTCTCTTTCACTAATTCTTGCACTTCTTCAAGCTCTTTGTCCAGACATCATAAGTAGTTTTGAGTTGTTTGAATATTTTTGTGTCACAATAGCTTCTGTATATGAAAAATACTAGCCTTTTTTCTTATCAATTTTGTAGCGAAACTATGCCTAAAAATATGAGGTCGAACTTTTATCCCTATCTTGGCTCATTCTTTCCTTACCATACTTTCAACCGCATTCCTTGAGAGTTTTCAAGGCTCGTTGTGGCTATGATTTATGAATAACTGCTCGTAGTCGTCGTTTCTTAATCGTAAATAATACTCTATAAGTCTTCTTTCTTCAGTTCATCTCTTAAGAAAGGTTACTCTATGGATTCATCATTTCCCTACTATTTGGATCATGTCGTCCTTTAAATCGCTTTTCTTAAGTGCTAATAATTCAGATACCCTTAGTCCCGTATAAAAAAGTAATTTAACGATACATAAATCTCTTATCTTGATAAGAATCTGATTTTTATTTTTTGTCTTTCTCTTTTTAATTTCTTGAAAGATACTCTCTATGTTTTCGTCCGTTAAATATTCTATATTCTTTTCAGGCTCTTTACTAAAATTGACCCCCTTGTAATTTATCACGGCTCTCTCCATATAAAGACAAAATCTAAAAAAGCTTCTGATTGCTCAAACATAGAGATTACATGTCTTAATCGTTTTGTTTATTCTTTGAATTGCGATCCGTTGGTCGATATGGTAAAATTTTACCGTTTCAGGATTATAAAGAGAAACATCTCCTCAATACATTCTTTGGAGATAATCCTCAAACTTCTTTAAGACTCTGTTATAATTGTCTGTGGTATTCTTTGGGCTGTTTCTATTTATTTTCTGTCGTTCTATAAATTTTTCTATCATTGGTAAAAAATATAAGTATTAAAAAGATTCTACTTATAAGTCTAACCACATTGACTTTATATATTTTTGATTTATAATTTTAATTGATATTTTGAAAAATACTCTAACTTTTAGTTATCAAAAAAAGACCCGTAAGGATCTTTTTATATGTTACTTATGCGGCTGCACAAGGATCATAGTAGAATCAAAATCTTGAAAATGTTGGAGGATTCTTTTTTGTACATTCTTCATAAGCTTTTTTCTGTTCTTCAAGTCTTTTCTGTTCTTCTTCTTCCTCTAATCTTTTCTTTTCTTCTTCCTCTGCTTTAAGTTCCGCTTTAACTTGTTCCTTGATTTCTTCTTTAACATCTTCTTTCACTTCTGCTTTTACTTCTTCCCTTACTTCCTCTTTAACTTCTTCTCTCATTTTCTGAGCTGTTTCTTCTGCTGTTTTTTCTTCCCCTTTTACTTCTGTTTCTACTAATTGATCCAAAACTTCTCCGCATTGTTTACCTACTTTTTTGTTATTCTTTTCACAAGCTGTAAGAATTGTTATCATTTCATCAGGACTAATTTCTCCTTCAGCTATCACTCTTAAAACTAAAGTATACAAGAAGTCAGATCTGATTTCTACGGCGAAACCTACCCCTATAAATGCTGTAAATAATACAGCTATTAAAAATTTTTTCATTGTTTTTTGTAAAAATAAAATCACGGATAAAATAAAAAAATAAAATAAAAAGTCAAGAGTAAAAAAAAGAGGAGTAGTTACTACTCCTTAAAATACTTTCCAAGTTCTCTCTCAATATCTTTCTTTTTCCCCTTGTTCATTTCTCTTAGTTTTCTAAGTGATTCATTCACAAGATGAAGTTGTTTTTGGTATTCTTCATCGTGTGTTTTCTCCCACATATCAGAATTAAGAGGCATTGTGATATTGATAGCTGTTTCTATTTTATCGATGAGATTTTTCATCTCGTTTAGTCTTTTAACATCTTTCTCTTTATCGTCTTCTATCTTTACGATTAAGTAAGAGGAATTTTGCCGACATCCATTTCTTCTTAAAGTGGAGATTTCAGGAACCACTTCATAGATATTCGTATAATAACCGTTTTCCGTTCTTCCCTTGTAGTTGTCTTTTACAAATTTTTTACCTTCTCTACCAATAAGACAAACTGCATGTCCTCGAGTTCAAGTTCAGAAGTTATCGTTGTCTATCTTTCCGTCTTCTTTTCTGTCTTTCGTATAAGCTGAATTACCATTGAAAGAAGTACATAAAGAGTAGTTTTTCTCTATTACATCTTTAATAGCGAAATCGTTTGTATTCCATATACGATAATAAGCTACTTTTTCGTTTGGATACCATTCCATCCATTTATCACAAGCCAAGTCTACGGCATTCTGAGTAAACCATCCTTGACCTCTTACTCTACCTCTATTAAAAGATTCTTCTATTACTTCGTCTATTTGCTCTTGTGTCAATTCTCTATTGAACAAATCAGACAAAGCACCTAAAGCCGAGTAAATCGTACAATCAGGAGAGTTTCCTTGATTATACTCAAAAATTTTCTGGTCTTGTTTCTCCAATTCTGGAAGTTCTGAAATCATTTCTCAGGTAAGGAGTCGGTCTTCTTCCGTTGCTCCTGTCCCCAAACATCCATTGATATTTTTTTCGTCCATGTTTCTTTTAAAAAAGAATAAAAGTCTGATTTATTTTTCTTTTTCTTCTCGTAGTGCTATAACATAATTATAAACTACTTGTGAAATTCCATATACTCCTAAAGTATACTGCCAAACTTCATCCAATAGTTCAGGATATTTAGTCTTGAAAAAATAATACACTCCTCAAGCTACGATAGATAAAGCTAAGATAATAATTCTAGCTGAAGTCTTGCTCTTTTTAGCAATTTGAGTTATTACACTCAATAAAATTCCTGTGATTACTTCAATCATTTCTATTAGTTATGAATTAAAACTAAACTCAATACGGCTCCAATCACTGCGGTTAAGATAATCCAGATTATCTTCTTTCGGTTCTCCTCCATTGATTTGACTTTGTCTTTACAATACTCAAATTCTCCTCTTGTGACAAATTGACTAGGTAAATTATCAATTTTCTCCGCCAACTTGTCTATCTTTGCTCCTAATTCCTCAAATTTTCTTGTATAATCCTCTCTCAAATCTTGTTGGTTCTTCTCTAATTGATCAAGCTTCATTTCAATGGCATCGGGGGATAAAGTCATCTTTATTATTTGAATTAAAAACTATCTACTATCTTCACTATTTCTTCTTTCTGTTCTTTACTTAAGAAGTCCCCCATATTGTTTTTTATCATTTCTTTAGCTTGTGGGTTATTCTTTAAAAGTTGGGGGAGTATTTGCTGAGCAAACTGATTTACTTCTTCAAAGTTTCTGAAGTTTACTCATTGAGTAGGGATCCCCATTTGTTGCAATTTACTTTGCAACATTCCCCTCATCATTCACATTACCAAGCTGTCCATTTTTATATATTTAGTAAATAAAACCTAATTATACCACTGAGAACATAAAGCTAAAGCCTCATTTATAAAGTTATCTAGTCGTTCTTTAGTAAAGACATTACAATATTGATTTTGAATATCTGTATTGAAGTCTATTCAGAGTCTAAAAGGTACATAATCATATTTCTCTCCGTTTCTTAAGTTTATATCTGTATCATATCCAAATCTTCAAGCATCCGTTCAAGCCCACATTACTAAAGCACTTCTTCATAAAGCCTTGCTTGCATGATGTAAACAAGAATCACATCATATAACAGGATACCTTCAAGGTAAAGTTACCATCCATCTTAAGTCTTCCGTTGTGAATTGTTCACATCCGTTTAATTTTGGTTGTTCATCTGTTTCTACTACATAAACTGTATATCAATTAGCTCTTAGATTATCTGCTATATATTGAGCATCTTCTACTTTGAAACTTCTATAACTTTTATCAGCTCCATATTTATTCATACTACTTCCAAAAGGTTGGAATAAAACAGGTCTGTTTCAAGGTAAAATATTACTTAGTTTCTCGTGTTCAGCTAGGAATAAACAAGGATTAGATTCTTCTACTTTAAGCTGTTTTGCTGATACCTTTAGTCGATTTTCTCCTTTATTATAGAAGTCGCTATCACTATAAGGCTCTAAAGTTATAAGTTCATTCCCTCTTATAACATTCTCCCACAATGCTCTATCTCAAGTTCAGTGGACGGCTTTAATATAAGGATTTCATCGGAAAGCGAGAGGTCGACTTGTGATAACAGAAACCTCTTCTTTTTTTGCTAATTCTGTAATAGCTCAAGTCATAGCGATAACTCTTCAAAGTCATCAATCAATGTATACAATTTTCATCTGTTTGGTTTAAATAATAAAAGATTAAGACACCCTACATAATGTACCATTAGAACAAAAACAATGGATTTTATAACCACATTTACAAGTAATAGACCCTCAAGTGAAACAATATCAGCAATCTAAAGGATACCTAAAAATAAACACTCATTTACATCAATTTCATCACTTATATCAGTTGTTAGCAGCGGTTCTATATCATCATCAACCTCATCAGCTTCAATGGGTAGTTGCAGCTATTCAGGTAGAAGCACAACATCCTCAACTTCATCATCCACATACTCAAGGAGTTCTCTTACATCATCATCAACTTCATCAGCTTCAATACCACACAGCCGTTCAAGTTATATCACTACAATATCAGCATCATCCAATTCCACCATAACAATCACACTGTGTTTCTCTATCACAATAACATCACGGCATTCAAGGACAACATCGTCCACCTCATCAGGCTCATCGTTGTGTTGTGTTATCTCCTCACTTTTTTCATTGTTTATTGCAAGCATTTCATCAATTGTAATTTCAACAAGAAGCACCTCATCCACTTCAACCATTACCTCAATCGCTTCAAGTTGTAGCATCAATAGTTGGTCATCCTCCACCACCACCATAAGCGACAATATCTCAGAAACAGCTATCTCCACCCCTTCCACTATCTGCAGAAGTACAAGTACAACACCCCACTCAACCAGCTCATATAGTAATACATTTAGATCAATTAACCTCTAAGTAATAGTTATTACAATGCACAATTCATCATCAACCACCTCATCATCAAGGATAATTTCGACTTCTTCATCAAGCTCCGCCTCATCAAACGAGCAAAAATTCCATTCAAGTTCATACAATCATTTTATCTCAAAGGAATACTCAATTTATATGCATACTCTCTATATAAAGAAATAAAACTGCTCTTTATTAAGGTCTTTTTTCTTATGGCTATCACCTTTTATAAAGAGATTACACTTTATCCATTGCTTGCAGTTGCTGTAGCAGGTGGATAAATAGAAGTATATGGAGAGCTTACAATGTAAGAAGGAATTGGTGTAGGTTGTAATCTACTCAATAAATCTACTGTTTGCTGATTGTTTTGAGCAATTACTTTTTGCTCTGCCAACTCCGTCCTAAGCCTTTGTGTTTCCTGATTGCACATTGCATCAAGAATCTTTTGAGTATTAGCAGTTGAATTTGCTATAATTTGACAAGTGTTTTGAGTAGCTTGTTGAATTGCTTTCTCAATATTGTTGTTTACATTACAGAATCCCATCTGAATCATACTAGTTTGGTTTGCTTGGTTTTGATTTGAGAAAAGTTGATTTTGTCGCATAGTATTATTATTGATTAAATCAACCGTATTGTCGTGGTTATTGTTAGCATTGCTATTTGCCATCATCCAAGCTCAAGCATTACCATTATTTCCGAACCCAAATCAGTTATTACCTCCTCGTCCTAAGAAAAGGAGAAGAATAATAAGCCAAGTTCCCATACCTGTTCAAAATCATAAAGCATTGTTATTATCCATATTTATTAGATTAAGAGTAAAAGTTTTGTTTTCGTGGTATCTTTCTTTATATAGCCCACCACCTCTTTACTCTTTCATATATTCAGCATAGAGTTCTTGGATTTTGTGTTCATACATCATTTTCTCAAACTCTTTCTTGTCTTCAAACTCTTTAAAATGCTGTACTTTTTCTATTACATAAGCAAGTACAAGAGTTGTGTCTTGTGGATGTTGCATAATATAATCCACTACTTTATCAATATCCACTTCCGTGTTATTGAAGAAATGTTTTGTTTCAAATTCCATTGTTTTATATTATTTTAGAAGATAAAAGATTAAGAATTACATCATAAATAAATATCTCATATTACTTTTGCTGTACTTACGAGTGGTCAGCATCTATAGGTTATTTTTACTTCTCAATTACTACAAGCAGTTGCTCCTCATCATTGTGTAAGAGTCGGATTAGTTGCCGTACTCTTTACATATCCACTTCATCATCAAGCCCCCTTGTCGTCGCATATTCAAGAGCTATCTCATTTTGATCCATTCCCTCACCATCGTCCACCTCATCATCCATGTCAAGCACAACCACTACCATTTCAACCATTAAATTGATTTGCTCAAACATTACCTCAGCTACCGTGTCAAGTTTGTGTACCTCATGCTCAAGCAGTCCCATACCCACAAGTACTACCATTTTGTCAACATTCTCATCATCATTTTCATCAATAACAAGTTGCATTATATCATCATCATGCACCACCTCAGATAACCAAAGCTCTATCACTATCACAAGCAGTTATAGCATTACATCCTATAAATACTCAAGACAACCCCCCTCAATTTCTACAATTCGTAGTTGAACTTCATCAAAAACCATAAGTACGACCACAACAACAAACAGACCCCTTTTCCCCCACCATTATTGATAGTTCATCTCAAGTATTTAAGACAAAATCACCACATGCAAGTCATCAAGCAGAAGTATAACTTCAAGCACCTTTTGCTGTTATAATATATGTTCAAGGGTAAGGAACTGTATAATGTTGGTCGCTTCAAGTATAACAGAAAGTACAAGTAAAACTCGGTCTTTGCCACATTTTATAAACATAAATAGCCATTCTTTATTCTTAGTAAGTAAAGAACATTGTATCGTTTTCTTGTTCTGTATATTTATTTTCCAATGCTTGATATTCTTCTTCAGAACCAACTCGTCAATATTTTGGTTTATCAGGAGAGTTATCAGCTCGAACTAATCCTCCTTCTCCTCCACTTCCTCAGAGTTTATATTCTACATTATCTTTAAAAGAGGTGGTTATTGTGTTATCACTGTTTCTTTCTCGAATACTCCGAGCTTCAAAAGTGAAATATCCATCAAAATTAGAAGGTCTATCTGGGATTAAATCTCAAAAAGTTGTTGTATCTCATGTATATACAACCGTATTTCAGGTTTTTGTCCATTCTGCTACACTATCATAATATTCGAAATTGATTCTAAATCATACCAATGAATATCAATCTCTTGGAGAAATATGATAATGATATGCCGATATTGAAGATAAAAATGTATTATAGATAACATCAGTTAAACCAATAGCTATATCAGCAACATCAAAACTATCCATTTCTCATTCTTCAGGTTCGTCTGAACATCAAACTTTTTCGTGTAGAAACAATTCCATTTCAATTGGATTTCAAGCCATTTTGTTTTATTTTAAAAGATAAAAGTTAGAAAGCAGATCATCCTCCTTGTTTAACATATTGCCAAGTTGTATCGTAATAAATAGTATATTCTCGGTTTGTTGTTTCCCATACATAAGGAGAACCGTCAAAAACATCTTTTCAGATAAATTCGTGGTTGTTTGTATAAGTAAAAAGCCTTTGTTCTCCTGAAAACTTATCATAATATCAAGAAGCATCTGTATTAAGTTCTGTTACAACATCCAATGGATCCATTTCTTTAAGTTCTGACATCTCTTTGAGATTACTTTGATTCTCATAGATAAAATAAGTTTTTCATGGAGCTGGAGTCAGATTTCTATACTCTTCAATAGTTTTAAATTCTATTGATTGGTCTTCTTGTAACTGTACTTCTTCCCAACTATAAGAACCACTATTTTCTACACATTTATAAAAATAACCGTTTGTATAACTTGCTGTAGTTGTTCATACATATTGGTAAATCTTACCTTCATTACTTGCACTTGCTGTAGGTAAAGTTGAAACTTGTATTAAGTCTTGCTTACCGTTCCAAGTCGTTTTTTCTGCTGTAGTTACAAATTTATTTGTAGAAGTAGAATCTGAAAGGTCATCAGGATTAAGAACTACCGCTCCTGTTTTACTATTTACACTAATTACGGTATCAGTAGGAGTTAAAATCTCTTTCCAATTACTCAAAGTAGCATAACTTCCACTACTTAAAACATAAGTTTTGCTTTCACTTGTTACGATACCAATATCTCCTTGTTCTGCTGTAGTAAGAGTTATAAGGTCGTTTTTATTTGTTACCGTGAAAGTATCTGTTAAAGCTACTCAAGGTAAAATTGTCGTATCTAATTTACCGTTTACATCCAAAACGGGTACATTTCAAGCACTCGTTCAAGTATCTTTACTTGCTGCCGTTCATAAATCTCCGACACTATCGTCAACATATTTCTTTGTTGCTGGACTTCCTGCATATTCAGGAGTATAAGGAGTTGCATAATTAACTCCTGTTGCTAAATATCAAGGGTTGGTATTATTTACAACAGAAATAGCAGTTACATTCGCACTAACTATTGTAAATTTAAGCCCTGTATCTTTCATATAGGTATTTGTTCCATCGTTGCTTGTATCACTCTCTAATTTTGTTCTTAAAAAGATAGGGTCGCCGTTATCAAATCAAGAAAGAAAGTAATCTTCGTTGTTGTATCTTATAACAGCACCATCCCCTCAGAGAGCATATTCATAAATCTGTTGAGCTACCGTTAAAGAACTTAAAGAAGGAAGAATAAATTGTCTTGTGTTTACCGTTGGAGTATTGAGAAAATTATTATAATCAAAAGCATCGTTTTCTATTCCGTTTGGATCATAAATAGCTTTTGTCATATCTCAAGCACCCGTTCCGTCTGCTCCGTCTTGAAGTTGAAAACTTGTAACCGTTCCGTCTGTTTCTGTAATCGTTACCGTTGTTGTTTTTCAAGCTTTTGAGCTTGTAATAGTATCTATTCCGTTTCAAGTCGCTCCTGTGTTTCAAGTATCTCCTTTATCTCCTTTGAGTTCTGTTTTTGCATCCGATAAAGTAACAGTATTTGTATCGTCTTTAGTAAAAACGATATTGTTTCATGAAAAAGCGGCTGATACAATACTCGCTCCTGTATCTCCTTTATCTCCCTTATCTCCTTTCGCTCAAGTTGGTCCTTGTATCCCTTGTGGTCCTCTCTCTCATTGGATTCATTGATCCCCTTTATCTCCTTTCTCTCATTGAATACCTTGTATTCCTTGTGGTCATTGGGTTCCTTGAGGTCATTGTTCCCCTGTATCTCCTTTATCTCCTTTGAGTTCGTCTTTACTTGCTAATCTTGCTTCTTCAGAAACAGAATCTAAAATCAAAATCTTATCATTTTCTGATACTTCAGATTTTTCTTCTATGTCTGATATTGGTTTTACTGGTAATTCTGACATCTTTTATTATTTAAAAATAAAACTATTCTCTTTCAATCCTACTTCTCCATACTCTCTCGTTTTCTCTGTTTCTACTCCTCCATTCACGGTCTGTGTCTTCAATTCTTATTCTCCAAAGTGGGTCTTCAAAATATGCTGGATCAGTTTTGATTCTTATTCCCATTCAGTCTTTAGGGTCTGTGATAGCTGTTAAAACCGTACTAAAAAAACTTCACAAGGCATAATTTCTACTTTTTGTCTGATAATCTATCCTTGATTTAGTCTTCCATATTGTAGGTGGCAACTGTTCACTCATTACTAAAAAACTGCTTAAATAAAACAGTTGTAATATAATCAAAATTTTATTTTTGGCGGATTAAAAAAAGAGTCAAAAGTCTGACTCTCTATTTTATGATTCATTTTTCTTTCAGATATTTTACTATCTCCTCGACTTCAATATATCTTACTCCATACCCTCTCGGTCAATACTTCGTGATAGAATCGGTATATTTCAAAGCAATATACTTTTTCTTGTTGTTCCTTACCGTTCTTGGATCTTTCCCAAATTCTGTTGATTTCTTAATCTCTAACATTGCTATTGAAAAAATAAAAAGCCTTTTTTCATCTTGCTTAGGATGTTTCAACTTTATTCATTTTCTCGTTGAATTTCTTCTCGTGATTCGAAGTTATCCGTTGGATTGTTTTCTGCTTCTCGTTCTTCTTCCATTTTCTTTGGATCTCGTGTATCACGGATTGTAACGATTTCAGGAAGTAGTCAGAACGGTCAAAGTTGGTCTTTTACTGATTCAACATACTCCAAATATTCTTCATAATTGTTTACATACATTTTGCTATAAAATAAGAAATAAAAGTATTTTAGGAGGAGAGTTTAAAACTCTCCGTCCATTCTTTCAGCTTCTACCATTGTGATATATTCTTCAATAGTAGGTTGTGATTTATCAAACTTTGGATAGAGTGATAAATAATCTGAAATTACTTGATCAATTTCTTCTTTTGTAGCACAAGCTAATCGGTTTTTGTAGAACATTTCTATAAACTTATAAGATAAAAGATTTTTTGTAATTGCTCTCTACTTCAATTACGACTATAGTATAATCATTTTTTTTCTAATTGCAAGACTTTTTTGACTTTTTTTATATAAAAAAATACATAATGAAAAGAAATAAAAAAGGAGTGGATAAGTTTAGTTTAGAGAGTCCACTCCTTCAAATCTTTTACCCTATAATCTTATAGAGCATTGTTTATATATGTTTTTGTTTTCTAAAGTAAAGAGATTTATTGTTTAGCCTTTCGTTGAGCTAATTGTTCTAACAAATAAGCTTTTTCTTCTTCTCTCCTTTCAGGAGGACAAAGAGCAAGCATAATCTCAATTTTTTCTTCAGGAGTTTTTGCATTTATCAGATCCTGTTGTAAAGCACTGAATTTAGAAGAAAGTAAATTCATATTGATATTTTCTGCCATGTTTATGATTTATTAAATAAAGATTTAATATATTTAGAGATTTCCTCTTCATTTACATCAATAGCTTCTCAATTTCATCAAGTAGGGATTTCTTCAAATGTTTCTAGATCGAAAATCGCCTTTTGATTGTATTTGTTTGCTATATCTATAGCTTCTTTTTGCATATTCTTAGGTAAAGCAATACTTACATCAAGATATACATTTCAATCATTTACTCGTCATCCTAAAACATATCAATCATCAAATAATTTATCAATATTCTCTTTAAAATAATCAAACACTTGTCCATCGTTAAAGTCTTCTACTTTGATTATCTTTGATCTGTTAGGATAAGGAGATACAGCAAGGTAAGGTTTACCTCAGAGATTATTCTTTTTTAGAACATCCAAAGTTATTCCTCAATTATCAATAATTTCTTTTGATATTCACTGATATTTATCAGCCATCCCTCACTGTAATGTATTTACATTATACTCAGGATTTTCGATTTTTCAAGAGAATCTTTCAGAATTTATTACATTGTCCGTTGTATTTGCCACATTATCCGTTGCATTTGCTACATCGTCAAGTTTATTCCCTACTTTTGACAATTTACCGTTTTCTTTATCGATAAGTTGGAAAAGTTTTCTTATATTTGTGTCAGGGCTGTTAATATAATTGTACCATTTAGAGATTAAATTCATTGTTCAAGCTTTAGCCATTCCTATTGGATTTGCAGTTAATATAGCTTGTGTAAATTCTCAACCAGCCAAAGAGTCGATAATTGTTTGACTAAGTCCTTTAGCATTTTTTCTTGCCTCAACTAAAGCCCTTTTTGCTACTTCATCTTCTACTGTTTTTATTTTACCATACATACTCTTTAGTTTTTGGTATTCTTGTGATTTTACACTTCCTTTATTGATTGCATCCGTGAAAGCCGTTTCTATAGATTCATCAATTCCGTCTTTTATTCCCTTATTCATTTGTGCTATAATTGCATTTTCTGAAACATCATTCATATTAGGATTTTTAAAGAAAGAAGTTAGTTTTTGATTATAAATTTGAGTGATTTTTTGTGCATCTTCTATAGAAATTGTTCCAGCTTCATCAGTATATTGTTTTAGTGCATTTTTATATCTTTCTATTACATTTTTTGTGTTAGGATTAGCGATATTTTGCGATACATCCTTCCCTAATTCATCAAGTTTATCTATTACATTATTAAGATTTACCCTTGCTCCTTTATCTCCTGCTTCTTGTGCTATTCAGTTATAAACATCATACACGGTTTTCTTAAGATTTCCTACAGCTTCTCTTGTTTCTTTCATTGTAGTAGGTAACTTACCTTTTACTACATCTCAAGCCTCATCTGTATATTGGAGAAGTCCTTTATTTTTAGACATGAAGTTTCAAACATCCATTGTATCATCTATAAACTTGTTATAGTCTGCTTGGCTCTGTTTTCACTTTACCGTTGGTTTTATAGATTTTGCAATCAATCCTTCAGCTTCTTTTCTTATTCATGATCCTTTATTTGCCAACCAATTACCAACCTTACCTCCTACAGCACCTCCTCAAACTCCTAAAAGAGCTTCAGTTGGAGAAATATTTAAATCTCATTCAGCCCCATAGTGTCCTAAAAGAGTTCAAACTGCACCTTCTCAGGCTCAAAGGATTCAAGCCCCTAAAGCAGTTGAAGAAGCATAAATAGGAGCAGTTGCTACAGCCATTGGAGCAGTTACTCATATTCAAGTAGCTATATCTCAAGCAATTTCTCCTCATTTTGTCCATGCACTATTTGCTCTTTCTTCTCATAATAAAGGGGTTCTTATATCTGTTGCCTCTCTACCGTTAAAAGTTGTTCAGTTTTCTTCTGCTTGTTTTACAGATTCTTGATAAGCCTTTACTTCATCTTCTCAAAAAAGGTCTATTGCTTTTTCTTGTACTCGTTTTTGTAAATCACTACCTTCTAATTGTTCAGCTCCTCGTTTTCAAAGTCTATCCATCCATTGACCTATCATGTTATACCCTCGTTTTCAAGGAGATTGGAGGAATCCAACTCAAACATCAGCGATTTTTTCTCCTGTAGTTTCCTCCAATTCTTTTTTAGGCATAGAAGCAAGTCCTAATTGTTGTACTAATTCGTATTCACTACCGTCCCCCATAAGAAAACTATCAGAATATTTTTTAGCTTGTGGATTTTTAGCATTAAATCTTGAGATTAGTTCTTCATCAGGCATATCATCCCAATTTTTACCGTGTTCATATCCATATTGTCTATAAATATCAGCCAAAGCCCCCATTTTACTAAGAGAATTATTAGCATTTTTCTCTTTTTCTACCTTGCTATCTTTTGATTTTTGCTTTAATTCCATTCTCCCGTTTTGCCTATCCTTTACAAATTGCTCATGTTTTTTTACATCCAATTTTTTTGCATAGAGATCATCTTGAATAATCTTCTGTTGAAAAGGATCTGAAGACATACTTTGAGATTGTTGTTTAATAACATTTGTTTCTTCTAAAGTTAATCATGGGAACATATTATTATTCGTTCAAGTATTTGTTACAGCCATTATTATAATTATTTAAAAACTAAATATCAGTATTATAGAATCAAGGTACTCAAGCATCAGCCAAAATGTTAGAATAACTGTTTAACATATCTTCCAATGTTGCTTCAAATTCTGCATCTGTACTATACCAATTTAATTTTGTAGATGCTGATCCTACTAAATCCCATTCTGACTTTTGCATAGCTCCAAAAGTAGCACCAGCTTTTTTGAGTTCTTGATATGTATTTAATAACTCCGTATTTTTAACAAAATTATATTTATTGATTCCATCAGCTGTTGTATTATCAAAAAAGAATCTTGTATCTTTATTATCACCTTCAACTCACGACATAGCATCATAAGTTGCTCTATCGATATATCAGGAATGTCTGCTTCATGCCCCACTTGAACTATTTTCTTTATTCCATTGTAAAAGTTCTTTTACTGCATCATACCTTTTTTTTGTATCTTCTATCAAAGTTACTTTGGCTTGATAGTCTAGATATTTTTTCTTTTGTGCATTGTATTCTGGCAATGTTATTCAATAACTTTCTAAAGTTGATTTTCTTTCATCATTACTTGCTCGGTCTTTTTCTTTTTTATATTGATTTTCTAATTCTGTAATCCATCATCAAGCATTTACTTCTATTCCATTACTTGTTACTTTTGATACTCATTCATAAGGATTTTGAGAAGAACTATCTGAATAAGAAGTAGTTGTTTCTTTTTGAACATCATAATTAGAAGGTTTATAATATCACATTACTTTATTTGCTACATCTTCTTTCGAGTATCTTTTTATATGGATTTTTTCATCACTCTTTCAGTTACTCTCCAAAACATCAATACTTCCATCTGGATATACTTGTGAAATAATACCAACATGTCCGTGGTTTTCTCAATCAGAACCTGTGAATCATAAATCAAAAGCTACTGCATATCATACTTGTGGTCATTCTTCTTTACTCACATTACAAGCTTTTCTTTTCTGTTCTAATGAATTACCGAAAATTTTACTATTACCTCATGAAAGCAAAACATCATTTACAAAAGCCCCACATTGTCCTCAATAACTTCAATCTCTAATTGCTCATGCTAAATTTTGGATATAATCAGCCCAAGTATTAGAGTTTTCATAAACTTCTTTATAAGCCTCCCTTCTTGTTGTTTGTGTTTTAAATGCATCCTGTGGGATTTCTCCATATCAAGAAGCCTTTATAGCTATATTTCAGTTTTCATCTATAGTATAAGAATATTGTTGTTGGTACTTATTCAATCCGTATGCTTCACTTATTCTTGATTTATACTCTGCCTTTCATTGTAAAGGTTTGATAAAGTTCTCTGTTAATGCTTGTGCTACACTTATTCCTTTTTCATTAGCATAGTTTATAATATCGTCTACTACTTGGGCTTGACTCCTTTGAATAATATCTCCGTACTGTTCATAATAAGAAGTTAAAGCATTGTTGAGATTTGCTCTTAGTTGCTTTGGATCACTTACAGAAAGGTCTGTTAATTCATTTTGTAATTGATTCTGGAGTTTAGCACTTGCATATTGATTGTATAAGTTCAAGTCTTGTTGTTTTGATTGCTGTAATAAGTTCATCTCGTTTGAAATTGCTTGAGTAGTCAATTGAAGTTGTGCTTGTTGTTCTGGAGTTCTATAACTTGCTGTTTGCATAGCGAAACCAAGTCCTTGTAATCTTTGATTGAAGATTCTTTGGTCTTCTTGTGCTTGTGCTTGCATAACTTGAGCCGTTTGATTTGCAACTGCTAGATTTGAATTCCTACCGTTTAATAAAGTAGTATAAGCATTCTGAAGATTAGCTTCTACTTGTTGATAAGGAGCTAAAGCTTTTTGCATTCTTGCGGCTGCTAAAGCATCACTTACCGTTCATCCTGCTGAATTTGCATATCTATTCATAATCTGTTCCATCTTTTGATGGTTTTGATTGAGTTGGTTTTGGTAACTTTGGAGCTTTTCACTATCACGGAACACTCCAAGCTTCTCACACATCGATTCCCAATTATCATAGATTTTATAAGATTCTCCTGGATCAAGATTTAGCTTCTTTGAGAGAGAATTAAATAAATCTGCATTAGCTGTAGGGTCTGCTGGAGTTGAAAGGTTAGCAATTCTCAAATTGATTTCGTCTTGCTGTTTTTGTTGCCGTTCTCTATAAGCTTCTGGACTGTATTCTTTAATATAGTTGAGTTGGTCGTTTGTGATTTCTGCATCATTCATACCACTAATAATTGAATCTCCTGTAGTATATTTCTGAGCAGTGTTTACAGATTCTTTTTTCTTCCAATAACTATCTAAAAGTGCTTTTTGCTGGTCGCTTCTTTCAGAATAGTTAAACATTTTATTATAAGTATCTCTATCCTTGAAGTATTCAGGATTATTCTGTCGGTAAGCATTAAGATTATTTGTTATCTCTTGCATTCTTGCATCACTATCAAGAGTGTAATCAGCATGTCAAAGCTCTTTTGCTCTTCCCTCTTGTACTACAACTTTACCATCAGTCGCTCCAAACATTGAAGTATCCAATTTCTCGTTAGGGTCGTAAGTTGGTTGTTGTTTTGGTTGTTGGTAAGTTGGTTGTGTTTGTTGTTGGTTTTGGTAGGTAGTTTGTGGACTAGAAAAAGAATTAGAAGCCTGACTTTGTTTTGGTTGTGAGTTGTTCATCTCGCTTTGGTATTGGTCCCAATAATTTTTATAAGTGGCATCCATTTGAGAGTTTCACATTAAGTCGGCTACTTGCTGTCTTTTTGATTCATCCAAACCGTCCATTTTCTTTTTGAAATCATCATAATTCATGATTCTCTTGTTTATAAAAATAAAAACACACAAATTGCTTTGTGTGTAATATAATCATTTTTTTGATTTTGGCGGATTATCATAGTTTTATAGCTTTTATCGTTCAATGAATTGTAGCACTTCAAGAAGTCCATGTATGTAAATATCAAGCTGTTATTTTTTGTCATGCTTTTATTACTTGTGTATTGCTTAGTTTTAGTACATCAGATCATCAAGTTCATCTTGATTGTGTTTGGTCAAATTGTGCTCGATATCATAAACTATCATAATACTGCATAGCACAAACATAGAATTTATATTGATAAGAGTTACTCGCATTGTAATTACTTGGCATCGTAAATTGTCATGTAATTTCTATTTGATATAGTCCATCTTCTACTATTTCTAAAACATTTGTATCTATTGACTGTATTCAATTTGTTGTATTATATTTTACCGTTTCTGGAGTTATACGATAATTTGGATTATTTACAGCTGCATCTTGAAATAATTGGAGCAAGTCGTTTGTATAACCATAAGGACTAATATCACTAAGTTCTCGTTTCTGTTTAAAGAGAATTGGGATAGGGGTAATATACGAGATTCAAGCAACACTTCAAAGCCCATGAAAGTTATACATACTAAAGTCTGTTTTCTTGTTTACATCCCTAAAGCTCCATTTATCCCCTTGTAATCAAGGTCTTATCTTTGTCCCGTTTCCATCTCTTGGTCGGTTACTATCTCAGAAAACGGCATCATCTCCATTTCTGAAATCATTTCAGAATTGTTTTCAAGCATACATTATCATCTTTCTCTTTGGTTAGCGATTAAATCTACTGTAAAGAGTTCAGGGCTTGCTTCTGCTGTTCAAGTTCCTTTTACCATAATTTGTAAACTATGAGTCTTTGGAAGTTCAAGCTTATTATTCAAGTTATGGAATCTATACTCTCCTTCTGTATATCCATCCGCTGTAATTTCTCCTATCTTTCTGAAGTGATGAAACTCAGTAAAGGTATAGAAAGGGTCGTCGTTATGGTTGGTTGTTGCTTTAGTAAGCTGTTTAATACTGTTTTCTGTTTGCTGTGGTAAATCTCCAACAAGTCTATAAGTAAACCGTGTTCCGTCATCTTCTACATATTCAAGATTATAAGCTCAAGTAGTACCTGCAATTTGGAGTTTCCAAGTTCTTAAAAGATTAAGTGCTACAGAAGGACTTACTCAACTTCAAGGAACAACATTTCACACTTTAAAAGTTCGATAGTGATAGTGATTCCCTGCTCCCCAAAACTCTAATTTACAATCTTTTGAAGGAAGAATATAAGAGGTATATAAATCTGATTCTTCTTTCTCTAAAAGATGATTTCAGAGTACGATTGGATAAACTGCTTCTCGTTCTGTTAAATAGTTTTTATCTGCTATATCGTCTTGGTAAGTCCTATTGTATTTATAAGTAACTTCTACTTCTTGTTCGTTTTCGTCTGTTTCTGTTCTCGTTACTTCATAACTTACAATAAGATTATCGTTTTCTGTTCTTAAGTCTGTTATTTCTCAAGGGATATCAAAGATAAAGCTTCATCCTTTACCTCCTGCTGTTTGTCCATAACGAAAAAGTCTATTGTCTTCTGTTGCTAGTACCAAATCTCCTCTATATTCTACCATTTTTCAGTTGAATCTGTACTGCTCGTTGGTATCGATAAAATCATTATCGGCTTTTTCATGAGTTAAACTATCGATTTCTACTTTCTTTTTATCTCCTCAAATAAGAGGTACTAGTTCTTGTGTATTATAACACCACAATTGACTTATTCCTCTGTCTTCTCCTACTAGATACATAAGATAGTCAATGTTCGTAGCTCCTTTAAAAGTGCATCCATAAGCAATATAAGGAGTTCCTTTTCATCCTGTAAGTTCGCAAGGGATAATATAACCGTTTCCATCCATGTTTCCTATCATATAGATTTTTTCATTCCAAGAAATCATATCTATTACATCCATTGTTGTTGGATTCTCCCAAGCCATATATTGCTGTAAATCCCACTGCATAACATGTTGCCTATTTTCATTTAATACCCACTGTCAATCTCGTTTATATAATGTTTGAATAGTACTTCATTTTCTCCACTTATATTCTCAAACAGTTTTTAATGTGTTTCTGTTGAGAGGTTCATAGGTATAATACTCATTATGATCTCCCCAAACAAAATCACTTCTATCTGTTGGGTCTAAACAGAGTTTTTGGAAATATCACTTTTCTGGTCATCATAATACTCAGATATTAAGTACTCAACCTGTTCGTTTGTAAGAGGTACTTCCCTCTCTTTGTTTAAATCTAAATTGTAAAGTAACATGTTCAGACCAACTTGTTGGTGCAGGTCATACGATTCATAACGGATATACAATACCTTGATAAATATCGAAATCTTCTGATGTATAAGTTGGGCTGTATTCAATACGATCTATATATGGAATCATTGAATCAGTTTGAGCATCATAGTAATATTTACAAATTCTTCTCCCAACTCTTTGCAAGAAAATATCACATTCACAATTTGATGGACTCTCTTCATCGGCATATATAGTAAGATACTTATTACCTATATGATTTGTGTTGAATACCAATTCTACCTCACAATATTGTACAGAAGCGCTGGTTGTATTAAGCATATATCATTGGTGTAAAGGATGATCTCCCCAACTCCAATATTCTCCTGGCCAAGCCGGATCTCGTTTTAAACTATCTGAAAAGTTTATTGTTGTATCTATTGTATAAGGGACTTTATTATAAGTATAGGTTGCTCTATCACTAAAAACTGTGAAAGCTCTCCAACTTCAGTTTTCATATTGTACCGTCATTCATTTTGTATTTCATCGTTGTGCTGAGTTATAAGTTCAATCTCTTCAATCATAAGATACATTATATACAGGGAATCAAGCAACAACATCTCTAAATAAAATTCAATATTGATAGACTTTACCATCACTTGTTAGACTTAAAACACCGTCATCATAAAGAATACCACTTCCTTCTTGTGTTTCTTCACTCCAAGCTGTACCTTTAGCACTTTTACTACTTGAAAAAATGTCTAAGTTTTTACTTCTTAGACATCAAGGTTTTGTAGAATATTGGTCTGTTTGTTGTCCTGCTGGAAGTCAAGAAGTCATTACATTAAGATTATCTATTGCCATTAGTCTTCTACATTAGAGAAATAAATACTTTGTACTCTTTGTGAGATGTATCTTTTCATTTCTTCCTTTTTCTGTTCATAGAGATTTCTTGCTCTATCTGCTTTATCAAAATCTTGTTTATGTTCTCGGAGTTCTACCTTTAGTCAAGCAACCAAAACAGATTCAAAATCTCGTAAGTCTTGTTGGTTAGGGAAGATAGAACCTTCTTCATCTTCAAGAGTTAGTTCATTTACTGCCTCTATTCCTTCAAGTCTTAATCCTCCTTCTATTGTTTCTTCAGGTACTCGGTTTAAAATAATATGATTATCTTTTAAAACATATCCTCTTACTCCTTCTACTTGCTCTAAGTCAGGAAGCTCTTTTAAAAGTTCTTGTCCGTTTTCAGTGATAAGATAAACCTTCTCTACTTTAGCGATTCAAGGAACATATACTGTTTCTCCGTCTTCTATGTATGATGTTTGTTCTCTTTCTATTTTATATTCAGTAGCTCATTCTTGAAGATCTGTATTTCGATAAGTTCGGAAATAGTTTTCTTGAGTTGTTACTATCATTCTGTAAATCTCTTTATACATTGCGTTAAATTTTTTCAATGCTTTTGTGTAAGGATAGTTAGCAACTGAAGTATTTGTATCTTCATAAGCCTCTTGAAATATTTCTTCTATCGTCATCTCAATAATAAATAACAAGTTAAAACATACTATTTATTAAAGAGGAGGAGAGATTTCCTCCCCTCAATAATAGAACTAAGCAATAGTTGTAATTTCTGCTTTGTAAAGTTGTTCTCCATTTTGGTCAAAGATTTTTCCTCCATGTGCAACTTGTCCTAAAATGTTGTAATACATTCCAGCTTCAGCTTCAGTTACTTTTGCTTGTACTAATTGTCTTACATAGTTGTAAGCTTTTGCTCTGAAAGCATAAACATTTGTAGAAGTAATAAGATTTGATTCAAATACTGAGAATCCAGCAAATTTTCCGAGCCATCCTTCTACTGCTGCATCTGCTGCAACTTCTGTTCCGCTAAGGATTCCAGCTTGACAGATTACAGCTGAAACATCAGGAGATACTACAAGGATTCTGTTATCCATAGGAACATCTTTTTTAGAAAGAGCTGTTCTCAATCCCATAATATCTTTAGCAACTGTTGAAGTACTCATAGATGCAATAGTTGTTACTTGGCTTGAGTGAGCTGTAAAGTAAGCATCCAACATAGTGATAATAGAAGTCTCAACTGCTGTGTCGATTCCTTCCATAAGATCTTTCATTCTCTCTCCTGAGATATTGTAAAGAGTTTGGATGTCTTCGAGTTCAGAGAATTTTTCTCTATATTGATGTAATTTATTGATTACAAGGTCAGAGTGAGTTATTGTTCTATCACTTGCTGTAATATCTGCACAAGATGTAGCTTTAATATCTCCACTGTTAGAACTTGAAACATCTGTTAAAGTGATTTTAGGACTTACAGGAACTGAGATAGTATCTCCTGCTTGTTTTAAAATTCCCTCAAATTCATAGTTAGCGAATCTCATGAAAGGTTTTCTTGGAGTATCGCTCATTTTTCTTCTTAATTCAGCAGCAACTACTGCTCTTACTTTATCTGTATTAGCCATAATAATAAATAGATTAAATAATAAATAAGGATTTCGTTTCTTCTCTGTTTAGTTGTTTATTTTACAAGAATCTTTGCTTTACCTTCTTTGATTTGCTTTTCAGCTTCAAGGTATTCTTCTCTTGGTAGAACTGCCAATTCTTCTTCAGTTCGAACCTTTACAGTTTTTTCTTCTTTTACAGTTTCAACTGTTTCAACCGTTTCTTCTGTTTTCTTAAAAGCCATTGATTTTATTAAGAATTAAATAAGTTTGATTTCCCCTTTTTCTATCTTACTTGCTATCACTCCGTAAGCTGTTGGATTTGATTCTGCAAGGTCAGCGATTTCTGAATAGGAGTACTCTTTCTTTTCTATTTCAGAATCTAATTTCTCCCTTCATGGATTAGGATTAACATTTGGAGTTGGTACAGAATAATCTGTAACTCTCATACATTGCTCCCAAGTCAAGTCAGGATACTTTGTTTTAACTGATTTGATTTCTTCGGGGATCTCATCAAATCAATACTTTGTTGAGAAAGTAACTTCATCTCTAATTGACTGAGTAATCTCCTCTTTGTTTTCTTCAGCACTCTCTTTTTTTGCTAAATCCAACTGTTTAAAAGCTTCCTTAGTCTGATTCTTTTTCTTATCGTATTTCTCTTTAGAAACGAAGTTAGCTTCTACTTCTTCCTTTGAGAGATACTTTTCAGAAAGTTCCTCTTTAGAGATAAAATCTCCCTCATTAAATTCTTGTTCTGTTCCGTCGTCATACACAATTTTTGTCATAACTGTTTAGTTTACCAAATAAAAAGATGTTGATTAGTGGTCATCCTCCACCGATATATCAGCTGTGTTACTGATCCTTGTTAATAAATAGTCTGGAATCTGTAAAAAGTCTTCGATAAATTCCAACTCTTTCAGCTCCAAATCTCTTTGATTATAGACGGTCTTACTCCTATCAATACTTACTCAGGATAGAATGCCAGTCTTTAAATCTTCTTTTCTTTCCTCTAAATATTTCACGATAAAACCTCGAAATTCTGAAGTTTTACCGTCTTTGATTACTCATATCTTATTGGAATTGAGATACATCGTTTCAATTAGTAGGTCATAAAGCTTGTGGTTGTGCTTGTTCTTTGTTATTCTGTGAAATATAATTACTTACAAGCTGGTTTTGTGATGCTCCATTTTCTCCTTGTTGCATTCCTTGCATCATTGCAGCTTGTTGTTGCTGTCCGCTTAAGATTAAAGCTTGTCTTCTTTTCATAATTGCTTTAGTCTTTGCCTTGCTATCTATTGCCTTTTCATAGACTTGAATATAAATCTTGTGATTCTCTCCCATATCTGTGATAGGTCAAACATCTTCTCCATTGTTTAAGAGTTCAAGGTCAAGCATTGCCTTATCATATTCAGGAGGGAAATCATAAATCTGATTTACAAGCTCAGAATCCATTCCCATAACATTAGCAAACTCTCTCGTTAGCTGTATCTTTCAAAATTCGTTTGCTTGTTCCATTAAAGGTTGGTAACTTGCCATAAATGCACTCTTTTTTGCTTCAAGTTTTTCTTGACTATCAAGGATAGTTACGATGCTTAAGTGTAAATCTCTTTTTGTATCAAGGTCTTTTCACATTACCGTATAAGTAACATTTCAGAATCCACTATTTAAAACAATGTTCTTTTGAGATTTCATTTTGAAGTGTTTCTGATAGCTTCTATACCGTAAAACATCCCAATATCTTTTCTCTCCTCGTAAGAATACCTTGAAAATAGTTGAAAGTCTGACATTTTGATTAGCTTGTAATAATTGACTTTGTGTAGCTGTAATTGTTTTTGCATATACTCCGATACTTTGTTCATCAAATCATATTTCTTTTGTAGCTTTTGCATCTATCATATTTTTAAGATTGTATCCATCACCACTTCCTGAAGTTTGTGTTTGGACATTTTCTACTATCTTTCTATTTTCAAGATTTCATTTAGCTGGAACATATTTTCTTTTTCAGAGTTTTCTATGTGCCAACTCTTTTCAATCTACTACATCGCTATTATAGATTGTTATTCCACTAAAGACTTCCTCGTGGATTTTATCGATTAAGAGATTCATTATTTTTTCTTCTGATTCTTGATTGTCTTTCGCTAAATCTCCTATACATAATCCATAAGGATCTCATTTTTTAGGAAGTAACCAACTATGAACTACAGGACAAGGAATTGTTGTTGGGTCTTTCTTTTCTTCTGCTCTTACAGGTTCTATTTCCTCACATCTTACAAGTAAAGTTCTATCATTAGCCCATTCTGTAAGATACCACCTGTTATTGAATTTAGTAAAGTGTCTATAAACGGAATACTGTTTCAAATTAGAGCGAACTGTTGAAAATGTTTCATCTATTCCGTACCCATCAGCCCACTGTTGCAACTTATCGAAATAACCATTTCAAAGCTTTTCTTTTAGTTCTGAAAGTTCTTTATCTGTTAGCATTAACTCCTTATTAGAATAGAGGTCGTTTAGTTCTCATTCTGTAAGGATAAGCTCGAAACCGTGAAAGTTAAATCCTTTTATTACATCGAAGTAAGGGTCAGGAATCCAACACATAGGAGAATAAAGTTTTTTCTTTGGAGATTCTGTTACTTTATCCCATCATTCATCTACTGCTAAATAAATTCAGTAGTCCACTTCATCCTCTATTTTCTTATAAGTGATTTGTTCTTCATCCAATTCTTCATAATCGAATTTCAAGAGATTATTCCAAGTTTTAGCATATTCATCATCTCCTCTTTTTCTTCCTTGGAATTCTATAAGAGGTCTATTCTTATAAAGTGCTGAGATGAAAAGATTTCTGTAAGTATACATGCTTTTACTTTTCACTGTTTCTCCTTCTTCTACTTCTTTTCAGTTTACATTATAACTTTCAAGGTAGCTTTTAAGGAGAGGTCTTTTTTGTCTTGCAACTTCTGCTCCTACACTATATTCTTGTTCTACTTTAGAGCTGATTTCCTCAAAAGTCCACCCTTTGATTTTATCAACCATTTTCTTTGTTATAATGTTATTAACCATTTTATATAAAACAAATATAAATCTATCGTGAATCTATGATTTTACCTTTCTGACTTGTTCAATCATAAAGCTCATTGACTACTGCTAAATATCTGAAAGCATCTGATCCGTGAGAACTCCAATCGTGTTCAGGTCATTTAAAAGCTTGTCTTTTTTCATCAAGTTCTTTGTGATAGTTCTTCAAACACTTTCGCCCTCGTTCTGTTTTCTCTCTATCGAAATAACAGTAAGGAAGTATTGCTCTTGCTGAATTGATACCATCTAAAACAGATAATTTAGGAACAATTTGAATATCATTGAAGCCGTACTCATACATTTTTTCTTCTACTGTTTTTCAGGTCTGCAAACTTCTAGCTTGTGCATCGTGAGGAAGTCGGATAGTTCAATATCTGTATCATTTCTCTTTCAAAATGCTTACATAGTGACTTAATCCTTCTCCGTTATTCTCGTAATAGTCTATTACTCTGATTTCTTTCCCTATTCTCTGCCAAAACCAAATAGCTGTTGAGTCGTTTATTCATAAATCCCATACCGTAAAGACATCTAAAGCTGGATCATAAGGGACTGTTGTTCTTCTTCATTGATTTTCTAGATTAGTAAGGATTTCTGCATAATAACTTCCATTGATTCAAGCATCGAAAGAACAGTAGTATTCTTGTTGAAAGATTGCATCACTCCCGTTTTTCTGAATTATCTCTCTCCTTTCTGCTTCAAGGACTTCAGGATCAATAGCTTTTGTATCGTCTACGGTTTGAATTGATACCATCCAATCCTTGTTCTCTTTTGCCATATCTAATAACTCTTTAGCATGATTATCTCATCTAGGAGTAAAATTAAATATAGCTCGTCCTCCATTTTCTGCTAGAATAGGTCTTAGGAAATCTCGTACTGCTGGAGTTTGTAAAGAATACTCAGAGAAAACAATTCAAATAGGATTCGTTCAAACGATAGAGTCAACATTATCAGATCATACAATTTGAATAATACTTCCATTGATTAGTTCTACTTTCATTTCTGTATCATTCTTTCTTTTAACCACTTCTTGAGGAATATGGTTTATTGTTTTCCATCCATCTTTATCAATTCCATCTCGTGCCGCTTTCTTTCATTGTGAGTAAGTAGGGAAAACATAGTAATAAATTCAAACTGTTTCCATTGCTTTCTTTACTATCACATTGAAACAAGCTTTATCTTTTCAAGCCCTACGATGTCGAACCATTATGATTCTTTTTATTCAACTATCGATAGCCTCAAAGATAGGAAGTTGATAATCTCTTGGAGTGAAGTGATAAGGGATTGTTAATTCTGTCATTTTTTGTAGTTTACAATGTTAATCGTTAAAGATCCATCTTGTTCCACTCTTTCTGTATACATTTTATGATACTTTCAGAGTTTCTCTAAAGCACTGTTTACATTCTTTAGGTCATAAATCTTTTTCTCTTGTCCATTGAGTTCAATGTTTTGTCTTCACATTCAGATTTCTACAATCTCTTTTAGATTTTCCAATACATATTCTACTCCTGTTTCTGTTTTTTCTATTTTTTGTTTAGATTTCTCTTTTAAGAACTCTGAAACTCCAGCATTCTCCAACAAACGAGGTCAACTCTTTTCAGCTGATTTTTGGCTTACTCAGTAGACTTTCTTATAACTTGCAGTTGCATTGAAGGTCTTCAGGTACTCTAAACAAAATAGTTTCTGTTTTTGTGTTAGTTCATTTTTTTTCATCTATCGGTTTTTAATAGATAAAACACTTATAATATAATCATTTTTTTCTTTTTGGCGGAGTTTTTAAAAAAAGAGAGATGTTTTGGATCTCCCTTTTAAATAAACCAAACATAGAACAGAAAAGAAACAATGCTACATGATTTTGTAGCGGATACAATATAATCATTTTTTATAAATTGGCGGGAGAAATTAAATTTTTTATTATGAGTCAGTTTTTCTTTAGGATATTGTCTATTTTGCTATGATGCACTCAAAGAAGATATGATATTTGTCTTGCTGATAAAGGAGAGCCTGTATATTCATATTCAAAGTAAAGGTCAAAGATTAAGTTATACATTCTTTCCCTTTCTGTTTTTCTGAAGAATCTTTTTAAATAGACTATTCATGGTTTCTTATAGATTATGATAGAGCCGTCTATTGTTCTTTCTTCTGAAAGTCTTCCTATTCTAAATAACCTTATACAATTATCACTTATCATAGCATTTTTAAAAGAGATCTAAAAGTCTGACTTTTTGTCTTTTTTTCTATAAAAAAATACTTGTTTCTTTCAGTTTCTTGGTTTTTTCTCCATACTCCTCTATCATTTCAAGAAGCTTTGGAGTACTTATTTTAAATACCGTTGCTTTATTCTTTATCATTTCATCTACTTTCTCGATTCCGAAAGTTTTCTGCATTCGCCTTGTATAGACTATGTAATTCCCGTTTAAGAATACATTA
>Ga0265298_10002032_pt1 | contig 29018 bp, 29 predicted proteins | sample AusTroGonzalo_MG_3_FD_193486 | JGI IMG/M metagenome (GOLD analysis project Ga0265298, IMG submission 193486) | Bovine rumen microbial communities from tropical cattle in Woodstock, Queensland, Australia - Gonzalo_01 | ecosystem: Host-associated > Mammals > Digestive system > Stomach > Rumen ...
AACTCAACAGGTGTCTGTATAAATACCGACAATAAATATTTTGAATACTATATTATAGGCAGCGGCGCAACAAAAGCTTTCAAAGCAGCATGTGCTGATGAACAGTTTATTCATTACCGCGAATATGAAAAAAGCAAATCAGAAAAGGACGATTCTTATGAGTTGAAGGAACAAGTGAAGACAAGCAATCTATTTAATATAATTAGAAAACTAAATGAAGTTTTGGACGCTTATACTGATATTGACGCCGCATATATTGAGGGCATAAGTTATGGGTCATCTTCAACAAATGTACTTGCTGATTTGGCAGGTTTGAATTACCTTGTCAGATTGTCGCTTTCTAACCGAAATATTCCGTTCACTGTTGTGTCTCCTAAAGCAAACAAGAAAAATGCTGTTGGTAACGGCAATGCTGACAAGGAACAAATGTTGAGCGGTTGGCGTATCATGGATAAATCTGTCGGTGAATTTGAAAAAGCAAATTCAAAGATTAAACTCAAAATTGATGACCTTGCTGATGCGTTTTTCCTTGCTTATCAACGGTAAAAACTGAACATCGAGGTAATAGCGCTTTTTAAGCACTCTGCTTGCTTCACTGTGCTTTTCGATATATTTATCGTTTTTTCAGTTTGAGGCGCCTGGAGGACTTCTAAGGTGCCATTCTGTGCCTATTTTGAGGGCGTTTGGATTTTGCATTACAATGAAGCGGAATATAAAAGAAAAGCGTGGAATATTCCACGCTCTTTTTATATATAATTTATTTAATACTATTGAAGCACTTCAATGAAACGTTGCTTCTCTATTTCGGCATACGGATTGCTTTCTACAACGTCAACTGTTATGACTTTATGTTTCTTTTGGAACCAACGAATGAAAAAGAACCTTGAAGGCGGGTTAATTGTTTCTTTTTTATAAGACGCAAATATGACAAGTTCAGATTTATACTTAGGTGCGCAAACAAGTGTAGAATCAGTCACTATTATGTGTGTGTTCAGCCATGAATCGCCAATAATTGTATCTATATTAAAAATTACATTCTCGTCCTGAGTATTTCTATTAATATATATAGTATCTTTTTTAGAAACAGTAGTTTTAACATAAGACATTGACTTCAGGTTCTTATCGCGTATCTTTATTTCACGGCGAAGCGAATCTAACCACTGTATCATGGTATCACGCGAATTTTTAACTTGGTCGATAGTGAACTGATATGTTAATGCTTCGTCTTTCAAGCCCGATACTTCTGTTTGATATGCTTTGATATTTGAGGCTTGCACTGACACTGTTTCGTTCAGTGATTTTATTCTTGCTCCAGCGGTTATAAGTGCGATTATCAAAGACGCAATTATACCAAGCATTATAAGTGTATTTTTCATATTTAAGCTATATTATTAATTAAAAATATTATATAGCAAAGCATTCGCACACAAACAGTGAACTTAATTCAGTTATTTTTATATTCATATTCCAACGGGTCATTGGTGTAATTGGTAACACATCGGTCTCCAAAACCGACAACGGAAGTTCGAATCTTTCATGGCCTGCTAATTTTTAACAACGAATAACAATGAGTAAGAGAATTGGTTTTAAGAATGAACTCGTAGGTTTGGAACGTGACTTTAACGAAACATACGAAAAGCTTTATGATATAGTAGAAAGAGTTAGTAAAGTCGATGAGAAACGCGCAGCAGAAATGATACAGCGAATCCACGATGAAACGGACGATGGCACTGAGGAACTTAATATCATTCGTTTAAGCAAACCCGAGGTTGCAGGTTTGACTTGGTTCTTTGAACGTCTTGTTAAAGGCGAAGAGCCGTATGTTAAGATAGGTGACCTTGTTGTCTACAATTCTGATTATGCTCCTATTCAAACGCCCGAGCAAGGTTCACTGACTGCTGCTGATGCAACACCATGTCCTACGCTTGTAAATACAGACGAACAAGAGCAACAATAGGTGTAACTTAAGAGATGGAATTTTTATATATATTATATTTAGTAATTTTAATAGTGCTTGTGTTTGTTGGTGATACTATGTTGACAGCATCAAAATCTGACATAAGAATTTATTTATTCTCTCGAGCATTATTAATACTGATGATAATATTTGGCGTACTGTATCAATTTTTTACTACAAATAAGGAGGTGCTGCTATGAAAGCTTTGAAATACGTAGACGCTGAGGTAACATTCGCTGAAATACCAACGGAAATAAATTTATGTATTAATATATCAAACTGCCCAGTTCACTGTCCTGATTGTCACAGCAAATACTTGTGGATGGACATTGGTGAAGAACTTACGAAAGAAGTTATAGACCGTCTGCTCGAGGAAAACGATGAGGTCACTTGTGTCTGTATTATGGGAGGTGACCAAGACCCAGACCGTGTTGAAGAGCTTTTGCGATATGTTAAGACAAAAGGCAAAAAGACAGCATGGTACTCGGGTCGCGAAGATATACCTTCTGACTTAAGTGCATTCGATTACATTAAAATTGGTCCATATAAAGCTGAATGTGGTGATTTACGCAACCCAAATACCAATCAACGTCTGTACCGATACAAAGACAATACGCTGACAAGAATTTATGTAAAATAGATTCAGTAATACGGTAAATTATTTTTTATTATTTTTATATTCAAATTGTTAACAAAAATTAACGAGAAACAATGAAGAATATAAAAGAGACAAACACGGTAATTTATGTCATTTTGACACTTGTGTTGGCCGTGATTTTTGGGTCGTTGTTTATCGACTCTGAGAAATCGACACAAACTGAAAATCATATTGAAGCAATAAACGGAACTTCACTATGATGAGCAACGCAGGTTTTATTGGACTGATTGTCAGTGTGTTCTTTTCGTCTTCCGTTTGGTTGTATGAAAGTGCACCGTCTCAGGAAGACATCCGTTCACTTGAACTGAACAAAGAAAACTTTCTAAAAGTCTGTGAATATTACGATGTGCACCACGAGACAATTGTATATGCCCAAGCGGTGTTAGAATCGGGTCACTTCAAGTCAAATGTTTTTAAGACGCGAAACAACTTCTTAGGTTTGTGGAACTCGCGTGAAAAGCAGTATTATGAATTTGAGCATTGGACTGATTGTATAAAAGGTTATCGCGATTTGGTGCAGACGAAATATACGGACGGCGATTATTACAAGTTTTTGGACGAGCTGCCATACGCACAAAGCAAACATTATACAGAAACGGTACGTAAGATTGAACGTCAGTACGCGATGAAGTGAAATTTTTTTGTTTAATTGGTAAATTCAAAACAGTTATTATTATATTCTAAATGTCAATCGACAAATGACACTCGAACATTGAAATCTTGAAAAATGAAACAATGAATTAATAAAAATCAAGGTGTGGTGGAGTAGGTAACGCGCTGCATTTGGGATGCAGAGACCGCAGGTTCGAATCCTGCCATCTTGACAATTAAAAATTTTAATTGGAGCATTCGTCTATCGGTGAGGACAAGAGATTTTCATTCTCTAAAGGCTGGGTTCGATTCCCACATGCTCTACAATATCGCGGTGAGAAACGGTTTCCGGCAAGGCCCATAACCTTGTTCTTGAGGGTTCGACCCCCTCCGCCGCTACAAATTATAACCCAAAAGAATCGGGTGCAAGTCTTTGAAGTAACAAGTTCAATCCGGAGTGAACGTGAAAAATTGAAAGCATACCGAACTGAGGTAGAGTTGATTGAGTTTCAAGATAAACCGTTTCTGCATTTGATTGCAAGCAATTATCGAGATTGCGAAATGTGGACCGTCGATAAAGACCCGTATATAAGGACGCGGCGTTGAGAAACAAGATTGACAAAGGTTGAATAAGGACGGCTGCGATAAACTTATTTGAGGGTTATTTTGGAAGTTTGGCAGAGCTCGGTTTAATGCACTGGTCTTGAAAACCAGCGTACATCTCAAAAATGTACCGTAGGTTCAAATCCTACAGCTTCCGCAATTGTTTGAGATTTTGTTTGATTGATACACAAGTGGCACAATAGGTTAGCGCGTCTCTCTGATACGGAGAAGGTTGAAAGTTCGATTCTTTCCTTGTGTACAAAATGGAGGTTTAGCTCAGTGGTAGAGCAGAGGACTGAAAATCCTTGTGCCCTTGTTCAACTCAAGGAATCTCCACATTATTGAATTTTTGAAATTGATATTTTGGAAGTTGGGCAGGACGGTTTATCCGAACTGAACAATTGAAATTTTTTGGAAGTTGGGCAGGACGGTAATGCAGCACCCTGCTAAGGTGTACAACGTTAACAGCGTTGAGAAGGTTCAACTCCTTCAGCTTCCGCATTATTCTCTTGTGGTGTAATGGTTAGCACATCGGGTTTTGGTCCCGAGAATCTACGTTCAAGTCGTGGCGAGAGAACTCTATTTTATGAAGAAACGTTTTTAGGAGAACAAATCATTTAGAAAATGAAATATATAGTTATAACCGATACACATTTCGGTGCAAAGAATAATTCATTGCTTTGGTGTGCTTCACAGTTAAAGTACATAGACAACGTATTAATCCCTTATCTTAATAAACAAGTTGAACCTTGGAAACTTATACATCTTGGTGATGTGTTCGATTCCCGAGCAGTAGTCAACGCAAAAATAGTTGACGAAATAGACAAGCGTTTTGAGCAGTTCAATGAGATATGTGAGCGCACAGGCAATGAAATGATAATTGTCGGTGGAAACCACGACTATTTCTCACCAGAAAATGACAATGTGTCTTTTCTTAATATCTTGCTGCGCAACTACAAACATATCACAGTGCTGACAGATAAGACAATGGCATTGCCGAATGGTGATGGTGTTGATTTGTTTATGCCTTGGTATGAGTTCAATGATTTGGATAATCTGAAATCAAAGATTTATTCAGCACGCGAAAAAGCAGGCACAGTAAAACGCATATTCACCCACACTGATTGCAATTTCCCAAGTGAATTTAGAGAAGTGTTAACTGATATTAATGTTTATGCTGGGCATATACATCAACCGTTCAACTTGAACACTTGGCACAATCTTGGTGCGACCTTTGCTAAGGACATGAATGACGCAAACCGCCGTCCAGGCGCATACATAATTGATGACGGCATAGTTGAAATTCTATATAATGACGAGTCAATACGTTTTTGGAAATACAAAGGCATGCCAGGTGAAGCAGACATTCTACAATGGAAAGCAGATGATATAATTTCAATAGTGTTAAGTCGCCAAACCTACGAATACAATCAGGACACAATACACGACTTAAAGACAAAATATAATATAAATACTATGGTCTACTCTGAGCAAGAGTTGACACTTGATGAAGGTTCTTTATCTGTAGGCATTGAAGAAATCTGCCGTCAAAATATACCAACCGAATATGCTGCTATGTTTGAAGAGGTTTGTTCAATATTGAAATCTCAAGAAGCAGAATAAAGTGCGTCTCCTAAAACAAATATAACATATACATTTTCAAAAGGCTCGCAGTGATTGCGGGTCTTTGTTGTTTTTATAATTCAAAAATTTTTGTAAATTCGAGGTTTCTGGCGGTTATATTATATCTATTATAAGTGAAATAAATAAACAAATATAATATGAATTTTAACTCTTTTGAAAAAGACTTTGACTATTTCAAAGAAACTTACCCTGATTTGGTAGACGCCTATGAAAGTATGAATGATTGTTTGGATAATTCTATTAAATCTATATATAATGCTTTCAGAAAATCGGGTTCAAGTTCCGTGACGGAATACTGCTCACAAGTTCTACAATTTGCTATTGATAATTTTGCTGACCTCAAAACGGCACTTGACTCAATTAAAAACACTGATACGTCAGACACGGTTATTCAATACTTCAAAAATGTACAGGATGTATACAAGAAAAACGGCACAGTTGATATTACTAAAGTAAATCATTCTGAAACTGACGAGCAAAAGATGATTGAAAATAACTTGAAAACTGTTATTTCGATTGCAAAAAGATACTTGAAATGTGGTCTTCCTCTTGAGGACCTCATCTCTGCTGGCAATGTCGGCCTGTGCACTGCAGTCACCAAATATCGCGATGGTAAATGGAAATTACGCAATGCGATACTTATGGACTGTGCTGGTCTGAATTGGAACAAACCAAAGAAGTCAAATAATGATTCGTTCCACGATTGGAATTTGTTTCAAGCAGCACAAGTTATGACGGATGGCACATATAACAAACAAGTACTTGAATGGCCGACACTGTCACGTCAAGCGCTTATTGAAAAGATAACCGCGCATATCTCATACGGTGATATTAAAGATAAAATTATAAAAGCTATACCTCAGCAAGAAACATTCAGTGGTGACGAGGTTGTTAAGTTTATTTGCGCAAATGTCCCTCCAGCAAAATTCAATTCAGTCGCCTGCATGTGGATTAAAGCGGCGATATTGGATGAGATTTACAACTCGTCAAAAGTAATGAAAGGCAACACGCCAATTTTCAGATTGGACCAACCTATCAAAGAAACGAGCACAAATACATTTGAGGCGATAATCGACATTTGCGACACAAGTAAAACAGCATTTGAAAATTATGATTCTAAATTAGAGTTCACTCGTCTTTTCAATCAACTCACTGAAGGCATTTCACCGCGTCACTTCATTATTATAAAGAAATTTTTTGGAATTGACTATCCTGCCGCAATAGAGCCCAAAGATATTGCATTTCAGGAAAACATTACAACAGCACGAGTTTCTCAAATTCTCAAAACAAGCATAGACATTATGAAAGCAAACGCAAAGAAATACGACCTTGAAGAAAGTTTTCGAGAATTGTTTAATTGATTTTATTTTTAATATATTCAAAAAGAAAAAATTTCGGTTAATAATTTATGAATATAACAGAATTTATAAAGGAAAATCTTCGTAATTCGTTCGAGGAAACTTTGACACGGCTTGATGAGGCATTTCGCAACAAGGACTTTGAACAAGCAGCAAAGATTTTGAGGAATATCCTTGCGAAAAACGGTCATGGTTCAACAATGCACTCGTTCGGTTTGGATAACTCTGGTCAGGAGACAATCTCTTTGCTCGGTATTGCAAAATCGTTGAATATTGCGGCTACTATCAACTTCAATGTTGGCACCGATTCAACAATACCTAACTCGATAACGGTGTTCCACAACTCGAAAGATGTTGTTCGACTTATCGGCGACATCACCACAGGCAACACTGCACACTCGTATGCTACAACGACTTATGAAGTTGACGCTATCAACACACTTCAAATTATCAACGCAGTTAACAAGATTTTGACAACTGGCGATGACGTTGCTGCTATGCGCGATTATTATACAACAATGGGTGAATCGATTGAAGGTGAGGACGCAAATATGCTTATGGAAAGTTATGAGGAGGATAGAGAAAACCTTGATACTATTCTTGCTCCAAAGAAACTTACGGCAAAAGCAACATACCTTGTGTGGATGGTTCAGCGCGCAATGAAAAACGGTTATGACGCAGATGTAGCTGAATACAACGATAAACTTGACGAACTCGGTTTTGAACGAATCACTGGCAAGATTGTTGGTTCACCTGCTCAAAACGTTCGCCCTAACGGTAAAGCTGCAACAACTGCTGCAACTGCTGCACCCGCAGGCACACCAACAACTTCTCGCATTAAGGTTGACAAATATGCTGACCAACGCGCATTTGAGGAACTGCTTCTCGGTAAGTATTCACTCATCGAAAAGATTGAGGATATGAAGAAATACACTGAAATAATGTGTAAGAAAAACAACCCGAACGTTGCAATCTTCTCTGGTGCTCCTGGTATCGGTAAAACCTATAACGTTGAAAAGATACTTGAAAAGAACCGTGGTAAACGAGACGTCCGTGTTACACCTGAATCTGTAGGTTGGACCCGTATTGCTGGTGACATTACTCCAGTTGCGCTTTATGCACAATTGATTAACTGGAGCAACCTCGGTGATATTGTGATGTTTGATGATTGCGACGGTCTGCTTATGGATAAAGTTTCTGCAAACCTTATCAAAGGTGCGTGCGATACAGGTAAAACTCGTAACGTGGGTTGGTTCAAAAATGCTACACCGCAAATTGACGAACAAACTTATACGTCACTTATGAATAAGCTTGTTAAGAAATATGGTTCTGAGGATAATATCCCAGTTGCGTATGCGCCAACTGTAAAAAGCAATAACAGCGGTATGTGGTATTTTGCTCCTAAACAATTTGAGTTTAAGGCAAATGTTATCATTCTGACAAACATGAGCCTTGACAAAGTACCTTCTGCAATTAAAAACCGCGGTGTTGCGCTCGACCTCGATTCTTCAGAGGAAGAAAAACTTGCACTTATTCAAACAGTTAAAGACCTTGTTGAATCGGCAAACCCTGAAATCAGATTGTCTCAGCATGTCCGCGACTTTACATTTGACTGTATTAAAGAATATGCAGTTGCGCTTGACGTTGCTAAGGCACAAGGTAAAGACGTTAAAGGTTCTATTACAATACGCTCTTATCTGACTGCTTGTGAAGCAGCTGCTTGTTTTGAAGACTCATGTTCTGACGCTGAATTGAAGCGTTATGTGTTTAAGAAGATTTTGTCGGAAAATGCTGCATCAGGTTCTCACGAGTAATTTCGTGAGAACTTTTTATAATATATTAATTAAAGATATGATTTTTGAAAAAAGGACCATACTTGACAAAGACAATAAGTGTATCAGAAAGCAGTGGTTGAAGTATGACACTGAAAACCCAGATGGTATTAACGCTCTAAATTGTACAGAGTTCAAACAGACAATTTGGTATTTCGGTGGTTGGATTGGAGCATGTGTACTTGTTGCTTTGACTGCACTTATGTGCACCTTCATTATTTGGATGAATACTTCAGACGAGTACTACGATGAAGATAACAACACTGTTGAGTTGATGACAGATACGACATCAGTTGCGGCTCCTGTTGATACGCTTGTATTAAAATAACAATCAATTATGAGCGAAACAAGATTTGACTTAAAAATAAAAGAAGTTAAAAATATAACATACAATGTTTGGGCGTTTGTTGCAACCGTTGTTATAGCATGTATGTGGGTTTCAGTTATACATTGGCTTGTAGTTTAACAAAGATTTTATATTATAAGTAGAGAAGCGCGGTTGTTAAAACTGCGCTTTTTGTTTGTGTACGCAAATGTATTATTATTTAATAAAAATTGCACACACTTTATACAGTGTGTAGTATACCAAAAATATGAATGACATACAGAAACAATTGGCAGAATTGGACTTCTGCGCACTGTTGGCTGAGGCAAATGCCGCAACCGCAACTGGAGCAAACTTAATCAACAACTATCGCGTTTATTGCACAGGCAATCCTGTTAATTGCAATGTAATAAACTCATTTATCAACGAAGCAAAACGTCAAACTTACGATTCAGGCATAAATGCTCTTCTCGTAAAAATCTGCAACTTCATTAACGAACGTCAAATCTCATGGCAAATCGCTTCTGTTTGTGAAGCAATAGAAAATGACCGCAATCCTAAAAATTATCTTGCTCGCAACGCCGCACACCAAGCAACACAATTGCTCGAGATGCAAGAGGACGATGTTAAAAAGTACATTCGTGCAGGTGCACTGAAAAACGTTCAATATATTGAACAATTCAGAAATATTACTAAGGCGGTTCTCAAAGAATCTATGAAGTACGTTTCCGATGACCTTTCGTACACCACAACTAATCCTATTTCTTATGTTGAATCTGTTGAAGATGGTAACATTTTCCGCGTATACGGTAAGACATTCAAAATGACTTCAGACGGTGACGTTTGTGAGTGCAATTTCAACGATAGCAAATTTTCTTATATCAACGCACTGCTCGAATCTCAATACGTATTTTTGAATGAAGATGATAGTTTGACTATCAAGTACGATGACATTGATTATACTATCAAAACTCAGGGTGTTTGTGAACGTCATAGTAAAAACAGCACACTGACACTTGAAACGTCAACGCTTCGCGAATATAACATGGCTTCACTTCAAACCGTGTTGCCTGCAGCTCGTAATCAAAAAGCAGCAATGCTTGAGGCAATTGCATTGATAACCGAGAATTTTGACAATATTGTTAAGATTGACTGTGCTGCGATTTATCAAAGCGCTGACGATAGCTTCTATGTTATTGAAGGCAAAACAAAACTTTATGCTGAACTTATTTCGTCAACCCACGCTTCTACTCGCTGGAGTGTTAACGAAAATGCTATCGAAACAGTTAAGTTTATCAAAGACAAAACTCACGTTAACTTGACCGAGGTTTATGAAAGCATGATAGACGAAAACATTGCTGAAGCAGAAAAAGCAGAAAAACAGCATATTGTTGAAAGTCTCAAATCAAACGAAAAGAAATCATTTGCTCAAAGAATTGATGCACTGACTGAGAAATTCAAAGACAACCCTGCCGTACTTCGTGTTATCGCAAGTGTTGCGTCTGAATATGCAGAACTCAATCAGTAATAAATGAAGAGCTTAAGCAAATACTTTGAACGCCACGGACCTGACAAACTTGTCGGGCTCGTGTCGCCCAAAGATGTTTATGAGCGTGCTGTTTCATACTTTTCAAAAGACCGCAACACTGAAGTAGAAATTCTTAATACTCGCACTTACGATTTTACAGTGCATTTTAATTATAAGTGCGACTTATGTGTTTGCTTTAACGGAAACAAGTGTCATTATTCGCTCTGCAGGCACACTGATACACTGTGTGACTTTGAAGATATAAACATATCCGACGTAAATTGGTTTGATGTATTTGAAGTAACGTCTCTATTGCGAGACGCAATAACTGTCAAATCACAAACAATTAACAATTTGCGCAAACGCTTACACATTGTTAAGCCTAATGATTTGTACACTGCACGCGAAATAAGCAAATACCAAGAGCAAATTGAAGATTTACAAAAGTTGTTTAACACTTTACAGTAAATCTAAAATTACTAAACGTTATATTATTAATAATTTTTTATAAACAAACATGGAGAATACAAAAATTAGATGGGCTGCAGTGCAGCCATTGACTGGCGGTATGTATCTCGGTACGCAAAACGCGACTGGAGTACCTGCTCAGTTTATTTTGTCTTATGAAGGACTTAATGCTATAAAGAAAAACCGTGCAGGTGAAGAAATTGCTGCAGTAAACGAAGGCTTGCTTCAGCGTTATCTTGAAAAGCACAACGATATGGTAAATTATTACAATTTCGTTGGCCGTGGAATGAAAGACGCTGATATGGACGTTCAAAAAGTTGAGATTAAGAAAATCTATGAAAAGGACGAACGTACTTTTGAACAGCAAGTTGCGGAAGGTCTCGACCTTGTTATCGCTGTGCCTGTATGTGCAGGTTTGAGTACATTCTCAGCAGCAGACATTGAGACACGAGCAAACTGTAACAACAACCAAAAATTTATCACCAAATACACACTCGAGGTTCTCAAACCGACTGTCTATGTATTTGAAAACGCGCCTGCTCTTTTCGGTGGTCGTTCACAACTCGCTGCTGAACTTCATCTTTATTATAATGATATTGCAGCAAAATACGGCTACAGCATTACTTATCTGTACACGGATTCAATCTTCCATCACAATGCACAATCCCGCAAACGTACTTTCGTTGTTATGACAAAGCACCGTGCAGGTGAAATTGTTGATTACAAGTTCCAAGGTGAAAAAGTGTCTTACGACTTGAAGGAATATCTCGCAACCATTCCTGAAAATGCAACACAAAAAGACATTCTTTGCGGTCTTGCTCCTATTGATAGAGCGCTTATCAATTATGCGAAATCACTATATGGTGAAGATTGGCGCGTTAAGACAGTTGAAGAGGTTGGTAAAAATGTTATCGCTCTTGCAATGAAAGACAAATTTGTTGCATTCCGCAAATATCTCGCTGAGCATGCTTCAGAATATACTGAAGAGGAAATGCAAAAGACAAACCGTCTGATAGACCACATTCTTGACAAAGCAGCACAAAACAAAGGCGCGTTCCTTTCAACACCTGTTATCTGTCTCGACCGCATTGGCGCTGTTATGAATAAGACAAACGCATCGGCAATACACCCAACTGAGGACAGACACTTCAATGTACGTGAGTTGCTCACATTCATGGGTCTGCCTTTCGACTATGAAATTATTTCAGGTCGTGACATGCCGCTTATCGGACAGAACGTTCCTGTGAAGACTGCAGAATGGGTAATTCGCAATGTAGTCAACATCATTGAGCAGTACGACAATCTGCCAACGACAGACAAAAACGAAAGCTATTTTAATAACGTTAAAGAAGATTAAAACTTACAATGGCAAAAATAATTGTCACTGGCGCGGCAGGATTCATTGGGTCCTGCCTTGTCAGTTATTTACTTGAGAATACAAAGCATGAAATAGTCGGTATTGATAGCGGTACGGACTATTATGATATTAATATTAAAAAGAAAAATATAACACGAAATAGCAACGAGCGCTATGTATGTTACCATGAGGACATATTGCATATTAAGCACTTGAACAGGATATTCGATACCGAGCGTCCTGATTATGTCTTTCATTTCGCTGCACAACCAGGTGTAATGTATTCTGTCAATCATACAACCGCGGTTATGAATACAAACGTAATAGGCTTCTTAAATGTTATGGACGCTTGTAATAAGTACGGTGTTAAAAAATTTCTGTATGCAAGTTCCTCGTCTATTTACGGTGACGGGCTTAATGGCATTCCACAACCTGTCTCTCCTTACGGCGTATCTAAATACTGTGACGAAATGCTTGCTGAGGTTTATTCGCGCTATAATGATTTTGATTTACATGCTGTAGGACTTCGATTTTACACTGTGTACGGTCCGTATATGCGCCCTGACCTTGCGATTGCGAAATTTACTCGTTCCATTATCGACAATAAACCCATAACAGTGTTCGGCGATGGCATTCAAATGAGAGATTTTACTTATATTGATGACGTGGTCCGTATATGCGTAAAGTTGATGGATTCGCAGCCGCGCTATTATCATGAGCTTTTTAATATTGGAACAGGCGATAATTGGTCTATTAGAAAATTAATTGATATTATAATAGAAGCAGCAAACCCAGAGTACGACCGTTCGCTTATTTCTTACGATAACGAAAAGCCGTACGATGTCAAATCAACACTTGCTACAACACGCAAACTTGAAGCGCGAATCCACGATAAACCGACCACGACTTTGACTGAAGGCATTAAGCAATATATTGAGTGGTACAAGTCAAATGACAACATGGATTAAAATAGGCACATAATAGCGTCAAATAAGCACTTCAGGCGCCTTAAACTGAAAAAACGATAAATATATCGATTTGAACAGTGAAGCGCCTGAAGTGCTTAAAAAGCGCTATTACCTCGATGTTATATTTTTTGCATTAGAAAACGGTGAATTTTTTCACCGTTTTTTATATTTATATAAACAAAAATTAAATACCATGGAGATTAACTCAATAAAGATACAGGATGCTGTAAGACGATTGCTCTACAGGCCTAAAGGCAAAGTTGAAAATAATGATTTGATACTGTGTGCAGCAAATGAAATTGTAAGACACGAAGGTCGCGGGTGGCAATTGGGTTGGAAACGCCCTGATGGCACCGCGTTGTTAAGCAACAATTTCAAATTGTATTTGCGTCCGCTTGAGGACATGACGCGAGACGAATACATTGAAATTTTTACGGAGGAGATTGAGCCTGGTGTATTGATTAAAAACAAGCGATACACTTACGAGGAAACAGAAAAAATGCTTGCACTTGGGTTTGATGTATTCAACCTCTTAAAAACAGGTGACGCGATTGAAGTACGTAAAAATAAATAGCGGCATTTTGGTGACGAAGTGCTCAATAGTTTTATATTAGATATATATAAATAAAAAATTAAAGCGAAACAATGCAAGCAGAAAAATATATATGGGAGACAATCATAGAAAAGGTACAGCAGGATGCTGATAAGACCTTTGCTGATGAACTTCGTGTAGGATATGAGGTGCCTTACAATAATATGCGAATGTTTATTTTTGGCGACCTTGAATATGAGGAAAACGAATTTTGGTCGGGCATAGAAGAAGCGACTGTGTCAAATATTCGCGCTGAACTTTATGATGACAAAGATAACCTAAAAGACGTTATACTTGTCGATAATGTTAATGCATCTATAAGTTGTTTATAATAATATAAAAATGAAAATATCAGACATTGTATCAAAGCACAATTGGAATATGCCAACGCACTGCCCATGCTGTGGTGCTGAACTCCAAGTAAACGATAATCTTACTCGCGTATATTGCGACAATACAAACTGTCAGTCGGTTGTTGACGCGCGAGTACGAAGATTCTGCGGAATAACAAAAATCAAAGGCATCGGACCGGCAGTAACAGACAATCTGCACCTTGACAAATTGTCACAGTTGCTAACGATAGATTTTTCTAATTATGTTACGGCAGGCATTGCGAAAAACATTAAGAAAGAATTACAAAAGTTGCAGCCGTTGACACTGACACAGCTCGTTGACGCTTACAACATTGCCGACTGTGCCGATAAGACAATCGACAAAATGCTTACAGCTGCAGGTGCACAAACACTTGAAGACTTGAAATCTCTATCCGTTGAAAAATGTATATGTGAAGGCATAGGTGAAAAAACGGCATCAAAATTTGTTGAAGGCGTTCACGCGAATTATGAAGATATGGTGCGACTTGCAGAGATTATTGGTGTCAAGCAAACTGTTAAGACAGAAAATACAGGCACCTGCCTGAAAGGCGAATCATTTTGCTTTACAGGCAAGCTTAACACAATGACCCGAGGTGAAGCAGAGAGCAAAGTTATCGCGAATGGCGGACAAGTAAAATCAGTGACAAAAGGTCTCACATATTTGGTGACAAACGACCCACACTCAGGAAGTTCAAAAAACAAGAAAGCACAAGAGTTGGGTGTTGCAATTATCACGGAAGACGAGTTTATAAAAATGCTATAAAATAATATAAAAAATGATTGCTGCCGTATTAATAATGTCATTTATCGCGCTCGCTGCTGCGTTGGGTGTTACAGTTTATATCGGCATAACGCGGTGTAAATATATGCAGTGGAAATATGACTCACGTCTGTCAGGTGTATTGAATGGCATAGTTTTAGGCGTGTTCTCTCGTCAGCAGAATGTTATTGCTGACATGAGTGAAGCAAACGATATAGAGGAGGAATTTTTGTGGGCAGTCATTGGGTCACCTGCTCGGTACTTGCCTAAGAAAGATGTTGTTTGCCGTGTTAAGTTTATCAATGCAAACGATACAGTGAAATCTAAAATTAATAATTATATAAATAATCTGAAATGAATCTGGTTGAAGCATTTGATATAATGGGTCGGAAGCTTGGCAAATCTTTAGTCGAAATTTCCGATTACAAGATAGATGCTTATAAAGTATATAAGAAAACTGCAAAAGAGAATTACAATTTGTCTGATAAAGAAGCAGAGGAATGGGTAAAGGAATTTATGACAGAAAACTTAACAGAAAATTTCACTGACCAAGTATCTATCACCCTTATCGAGACAGGACTGCTTGCGATAGCAGATAAATACATCAGGCAGCATAAACTTTAATATTTTTGGTGAATTTGTCAATCATTATTTCATATTATAAATGTAATCAAAAATGAAACGTTATGACTGAGAAATTTATATATTATTCTATTGCGATAATCGCAGGATGCTGTGTAATAGAAGTTGTTCAAAACGCTCTTGGAGGTTCAGGTCTTGCATCTCTTGTCGGAACAGCATGCGGCGTGTTTGTAACGGGGTTTCTCATCATTTATGATGAAATTAAAAAGATAGGCAAGCAAAAATGAACTTTATTGTAATAGAAAAAACGATAGTCAATGCAGACAAAATACTGTACATTGATGAGGAAGACAACGCATTTATAGTACACTTGGATTCTGGCGATGACTTGACAATCGTTCGAGAGCTCGAAACTTATGATGACATAATAACAAAATTGTGCACATAAAAAATGTTAAAACAGTAAATTTATTTCTTGAAACATTATATTATTAATCTGTAAACAATAACAATAAACAAATGAAGAAATTAGTCGCAATAATTGGCATCGCAATCGCAGTTATCGTTTTTGCTGGAGCAGTATTGTCAGGTAACGGTTTGACGCGATATGCAGTCAAAGACACAGTTGCAGTTGATACAATTGTAGTTGACACCCTCGCGGTTGATACAGTTGCAGTCGACACTGTTGCAACAGACACCATAAAATAAGGTGTCATTTTGCTTGAGTAGCTCAATAGGTAGAGCATTTGATTTGTAATCAAAGGGTTGCAGGTTCGATTCCTGTCTTAAGCTCAACGTCTTACTTGAGTTGTGAAATAGGAAAGTAAGAGTCATTGGGTAATTCACAAGCCACGAATGACAGGTTGAACTTTGCGCACGCCGAGTACGAAAGTTCTCACGGACACCTACCTGCTATAAAGAGCAACGGTCAGTTATGGACATGCCAAAAGGGTGTTTATTGGGATTGTAGCTCAGGAGGTTAGAGCATCTGACTGTTAATCAGAGGGTCGTAGGTTCAAATCCTTCCAGTCCCGCAGAAAAGTTGGGGTTGTAGCTCAGTTGGTTAGAGCATCTGCTTTGCAAGCAGAGGGTCACGGGTTCGAGTTCCGTCTTCTCCACAGCTGCATTTTTTAATTCGTTAAGGTAGGAAGGGTATCAGATTGACGTTAGTTGCATACGTCATTCAAGGTGAAGGCGGGAACAAACGAAAGACAGCAACTTATATTTGTTCCGTGTAAACGAATTAATTAATGGCTTGATGAATGAAGCAGGGCGGAAGTCCTGCTTCTTCTTTTTATGTAAGTTTTGGTGAATTTTACATTATAATTTTATATTGATATATCAAACAAATAAAATCGAACAAAAATGAAACAACTTGAAAATCCAAAAGAAGTAGCGTGGCGTCAATCTGAAGCGTATAGAGAGTTCAAAGAAAATGTAATTGAAGAGGCTAAAAATGCTCTCATTAAACACTTCAACAATTGCGAAACACTCGATGAGGTTGACGAGGAATGCAGTGCTGTAAAATCTGACGGGTTGGTTTGTGATTACTTCACCGTTTATGCTGATATGTCCTACACAACAAAATACTTCGATGAGACGTACGGTGGTGACCCTGGTTCAGGCATTGACAGAATGTACTTCGAAAATATTGAAGTTGAGGCTGAAAACCCATTCGGTCATGATGAAACATTTGAAATAAAAGATTTTAACGAATAATTTTTGATGGGAGGGCAACCTCCCGTCTTTAACAAATAAATCGTATATGCGGATAGTTTCTAAATATAAAGATTATTACGACTGGGCAGCATCAGGCGTTATGTATGATGAAACAGTTGTATTTGATAGACGAAACGCGCTTGATTGCCGCTCAAATGAATTGATATGTATAATGGACAAGTTTCATGATAGCAACGCGTTTCATATTACATACCACGGACGTTTAGAGGACAAACATTGGACAGTTGTCGAAATAGGCAAAGTACGGTATCTTTTCTGCATTCGATACAAACGAGTTCCAGGCTATATTGTAACTGATAATGTTGACCTTGTTGCAACTGCGCGTACTGAACGTAAGACGGGCAACGCTATAAATATATATATGAAAATATTACAGGTCTGTATTTCGATTTTGAGTACGGCATAGGGTTTGAGCAAGATTTGGTTCGCAGTTTAGGTGTACGAACTTTCAAACATCTTACAAACAAAGATTGGCTACCGATTTTTGAAGGTACATTTATACCGCGCTTCATTTCAGCAGAAGATGTCGCAACAAATATTTATGAGTTCTTATGCTCACAAAAGGACATTGATATACCCAACACCCAGAGCGACAAAGATAAAACTGTCTCTCATGGCTTTGACATTAAAACTTCTTTTCGTAAAATGAAAAGATAGTTATATATTTTGTTTGATTTTTGTTTGAAAGAAAGAGCACGGAATTATCCGTGCTTTTTCAGTTTATTGTAGTGCAAAATCCAAAGAATCCCAAAACACACCCAGATTAGCTATCCAGAAGGCTTCTGGTCTTATAAAGTTAAAGAAATGATAAATGTATCAGTTTCAGTGGTGATATGACCAGAAGGCCTCTGGATAGCCTTAGAAGCGATGTTCAGTTTTTAGAAGTTTTGTGTTCTTACGGTCAACGGACGAGAAGGTGAAGTTGTTACAGTCAACGGCTGTTGCAATATATTCTTCAAGTCATTAATTGTATTTAATATATTAGATATTTGCTCTGGGTCAACTGAAGGTTGTGATTGAGCAGCAGGTGCAGTATGTTGTTCCTGTACAGCGTTGACATTCGCAGCCGCAACAGTCACTGTTGTGCCACCGCCGAGAGCATCAGACAAATTGTTAAGCGCATCTATGAGTTCCTGTGAGAATGCCTCAGCCAATTTCTCAAAGTTGCCGTTTATCGTTTCTGAGAATTTAGCCATCTTTTCAAACATATCAGCAACACCGCGAATATTGTCGGTCTTAACAGTATTAATTTTATCCAAGAACTTAATATTGTTGTTCATAAATTGCTCATGCGCTTTGGCCTTTTTATCATCTATATTAATTAAAGTATCTAATATATCATCTAAGTCCTCTATTGCGTCAACAGCATCCTCGACTTTATCCGCATTCATATCTTCAAATTTTCTAACACCAGCGACAAACTGTGTCATCACTGTCTCGAATACTTTGTTTTTCGGGTCAATTTTCTTGCCGTTGAGTTTTTCGAGCATGTTGACCATTTTTGTTACTGGGTCAACACTGTCAGCAACAAGTTCAATACCTTTGACTGCTTTTGTCAACGGACCGTCCTCAGAGAACCAATGTGAATCGTCCTCAAGGCCCGAATTTTTAAGCGCGTTTGCATAAGACGAAATGCACAGCGCAATATTACTTGACACTGCACCGTAATCAATCTTATCGAATGAGACATATTTTGTCGGCTTGCCTGTGTTCGGGTCAAACTCTGAAGCAATACGTCCTTGAGCAAGGTCCATTATCATCTTCACCATATTTGAGATTGGTGTGACTGTCTTGCCCATGAAAGCAAATATGATTGCGTCACCGATTGCGTCAGCAACTGACATTTTGTCATCGACAACACTTATAGCGTCAAGTACCGCATTTACAGCCATAGACATATTAGATACAACTTGCGCAAAGTCGTCCTCTTTCATCTGTTTGAATTTGATTGGGCGACCTTTCTCGTCCCATTCTGTTGGGATATTCAATTCAGCAAACTGTGACAGTGTCCAAGACAATAAACCGAGGCTCACAAAGGACGGCATCATAAGAGACATTTTAGCGTTTGCCTCAAGTATGTCAAGTATAGGTATTGCACTTACACCATCATACAGTTCTTTGAGCGCATTCGTTGTTTTTGTCATTGTGCCTTCCTGATAGTTTGCCATTGCAACCGATATTTTTTCGATTGCACAACTGAGCAGTATCACAACACCTGCAAATGCAGCAAAGAATACGAGACCTGCACCCATTATCACGGCGCCAATGCCTGAACTTGCGAGTAAACCAATCAGCACCGCAACACCAAGCAAACCACCGACAACGGCAAAGAATTTACCTATGCTACTCCACTCAAGTTCTTTTGCTGTTGCCTGTATGGTAATTAACAACAGCGATAGCATAAAGAATATACCTGTCAATACACCAAGTACCAATACGCCTTTTAATATATCTTTATCAAATTTGTTGAGTACATAAACAATACCACACATTATTGCAACAAGCAACGCGATACTGCCGATAGACGCAAGCACACTTACAAAGTCAATAGTACGTCCTATTCTGTCAAGCAGTACAATTGTGAATCCTAACATTACGACTATACCGCCTATGCCGACGAGAGCAAGTTGCGCCAGCAACAAATCTTTGACTTTGACATTGCTTACAACGTGAATAACTCGTTCAAGCAATTTCAATGCGCCCATAATAACGATGCTTGCCGCAGCTGCAGCGACAGCAGCAACACCTGCAGCAGTGATGCCTGCAAGTATACCTGACAACGCGCCAACGACAAGCATATACTTAAACCTCATGCTGATTGCATTTTTGACAGAGATTTTATTTGCTTGCTCTATCAACGTACCAACGACTTTCTGTATTGTCTGACAAAGCACATCTGCTGCCTTTTGTGACATCTTCATATTTGCTTCACCTGAGAATTTGTCAAGTGTTGTTAGAATGACAGTCACACCTTGCATCATGGTTGCAAATGTATTACCAAGTTTCGTACCGCCTTCAGCGCGTTTTGCAGCACGAGTAAATATCCAACCAATAACACTTACAACATGACCGACTTTCCACATTTTCCATTCTATATCAAACATCTGTTTTAAGGTAATAGAACGTAATGGATTTTTCGGGTCAGTAAGTGTGGTAACGATACTGCTTATTGCGTTTATGCCCTTATTAATATTTTTTATATCTGAAATCTTATTTGTGAGCTGACCACCTAATGCCGCGATTGTTGTTAAGTCTGTAAACAACTGATTAACCATCGCTATCTTCATTGACATAATTTTCAGCTCAATAATCGAGCGCACGCCAATTGACGCTTGTAGTGCTGTAAGTACTTCTGTTATCGTTGAGGTCAGCGCCTTGATTGCGTCATCTTGTCCTTCTTGTTTCTTGAAAGATTGCAGTGTTTTGACAGCTGTTGCAGTTGTCACCAATGCCCTGAATGCTTCAGCAGAACTTTTAGCAGCGTATGTCGCGAGCGGCGCAAGCGCAGCTGTTGCTTGCAAATGCAGTATTGCAAGATTAATAGAAGATATAAGCAAATGAAGTCCAAAGCCCTTGCGGCTCATCGTTAGCCATTTATCGTTGCTTTTCTCTATTTCATCACCAATAATATTTATATAATCTATTATTTCAGTGACCATTTCCACAGAGTCTTTCGCATGAAGTACAGTTGAATGACCGTCTTGGTCACCCAATTTTGTCAATAGAGATATGATTTTAGTCGGACCTGTCAGCGCAGCATTGACGTATTCCTCATTAACAGGTTTAATATATGCCAACTCATCTTCGAGCGCATTGAACAGAGTAACTATATCTTGTAACTTTGTTTTGACAGTACTGCTGTCATATTCTGCATTCTGTAAAGTTAAAAATACATTATTAAGAATTGTAGTTATTACTTTACTTACTTGTTTAATGCCTTCATCTGACATATTAGAACCCGCTGCCGACAAATCGTTTATCGGCTTCAATATTGAATTGATTGTGCCGACAGTTAATATTATTCTATTTATTTCGGTACTGTTGAGCGGTTTTTCTTTATCAAGTATACCTTTTTTGACAATATTACCTTTCTCGTCCGTCTTGCCGTATAATCCGTCTTGAATTATATTTAATATTTGTAGTGCTGCGTTGATGCCTTTTTTCACATTGCCAAGGTCACCGATTGCAATTTTAGATATATTACTAAGTTTTGTTGGAAGACTATTTTCGTCATCAGTATATAAAACGCCAATCGCCTCAGTGAATATGTTTATTTTGCCCTTATTGAACTTCGAGGAATCAAAATTATCAAAGATGCTCATTATAGACTGCGAGAATGATTTGATTGCTTTGCCACCTTCTTTGAGTTTATCACCGTTACCATTTTCGCCGAGCGTTTGTATTGCGCTGAAGTTTGCACTGCCGAGACTGTTAATCATCTGGGTTATCTTTGTTAGGTTTCCAAGGGCAGTCAACTTGCCAGCGTCATACTTGCCGTCTTTACTTTCAAATATTCCTATAAGCGCAGTGACAGCATTCTTAATTGCTTTTGCACCATCAGGCAGTGCTCTCACTTTGGTTGGGTCACCAAATGTAGCTATTTTATCTAATGCGTTTGAAACATTGTCTTCACCAAGCACTTCTAATGAATTGAACGCTTTATTAAATGCTGGGTCAGTTCCAAATATTTTATCAACGTCATCGAAATACGCATTGCCTTCTTTATTAAGAAATATACCCATGAGCGATTTAACGGCAGCTGCAATGTTTTTGCCGCCATCTTTAACTTTACCATCTGCCTCAAATTTTGTGCTTTCAAAACCACCCATTGCTGTGAATACATCTTGGTATACAACTGCAGCTTTTATAAGATTTTTGCTCGATACATTTTCCAACGCATCACCAAAAGAAGCATCTTTGAATGGTGAGAGCAGGCTTTTCAATGCAGCGCCAAGATTTGCACCGCCTGTTTTGACAGCATCGCCCGAACCAGCACTTTCTACATATCCTACACCTGTTTTGAAATTTTGTGCACTGCCAATTGAACCAATCAGTTGACCGTAAACTTCGTAGGTGTTAGAATCTAATATGCTTTGATAAGGATTTTCACCATCTTTTGATTTAATAACATTTAATAAAGCTTTTGAAGAATCAGCAAGATTCTTAGCGCCTGTAACTATTTTATCATCTGCAAGCGGTTTTAGCGCGTCAACAAATGCTTGTGTTTTTTCTACATCAAACGCATCAAGTATGCTGTTGACCACGCTGAAATCGGGCAATTTTGTTTCTTGTGGTTTTTGTGCTTCATTGCCTTCGCCTTCAGTTGGTTTCTTGTTACCAATATCTGTTAATTTTAATACATTAGTCAAGCCTGTTTTAATTGTCTTTACACTGTTAACAACAGCCTCATAATTTTTGGCTGAAGTATTAAGCTCTTCGACTTTTGTCTTTGTTATACCGTCTATTATTTGTGAATAGATATTATTACCACCAATAACTGTTGCGGCTGTTTCTGCATTTTCTTTGCCTTTTCCTATTTCTGCTGAAATCCTATTAAGCGCTTTTACGGCATCAGTTGCCGCTGTTATTTGGTCGGCATTAAGAGGAATATTAAGCAATTGTTGAAGCGTTATTTCGGCCATAAAAATGTATTAAATTATATATATTAAAAATAAATGCGAAAGCATTGAATAATTGTAAGAAGTATTTATATTGATATAGATAACTTAACGTAAACAAATTAACTTAAATATGATAAATAGAATATACATAAAAGATAACAAGCAAACGCCTGTGTATTATCTCAATGAACTGAAAGCGTTCAAAAATGGAACAGAGTTCAAATTCAGTCCAGGCATTAATGTGATAATCGGCGAAAACGGCTCAGGCAAATCAACACTTATGAAGTTGATAGAATCGTACTTGCTTGTTGACAAACAGACGAGGGCATTCGGATTTTTTAACAAAAATATCAACAATCTTTTTCCGTACTTAACAGACAACGACCACATGCTTGATGGTGTCGAGGTCTTTGGTGATTACGATAAGCAAATTTTCAGGTTGTGCAGACATTCAGAACTTTCAGATGATGACGTCCTTAAATCAATGTCAACTTTGTCTACATGGTTGTCTCAAACAAACAGCTCAACGGGTCAATCAACACTTATCGGACTTCGTTCGCTGATAAATAAGATGTTTAACGAAGATACAGAATTGACATTTGACTGCAAGGCGCAAAATGATAAGTACCCGTTGTACACAAAGTATGTTGAAGAGCACCACGAAGCAGGCACACCGTATACGCTGTTGCTTGATGAGCCTGATAACAATTTATCACTTGATTCGCTTAAAGAAATTATGTGTTTCTTTGAACAAAAACGTTCCGACATACAAGTCATAGGCGTGCTTCATAACCCATTGATGATATACAAGCTATCAAAGGACAAAGATATTAATTTCATTGAGATGTCAAAAGGATATAAAAAGAAAATTATAAAAAGCGTGAACGAAATAGTACGTGGATAACTTGCGCTAACTGCAATTTATTTTTATATATAATAGAAATTAATTAGTATGTATTATCGCAATATTAGTTCAGTCGATGAGTTGATGACATTGCTTCAAGCTGCTTCTGAAAAAGCATCAGAAATAACAGACATCCTTGAAGCAAAAGTCAAACCAAAGGACGATGACAAGTTAGAAGTACATTATGCTGAGGAAGGATACGGCTGTATCTTTAAGCACATCATAATGTTTACTAACAACAAAGACCCAAAACAGAATAAGACACTTAAAAACGTCTATGATGCCATAGAAAATATCAAAAAGAAAAAAATAGGCACAGTACCTGAATTGCATCTTTTTGAAGCACAGGAAGTTGTAACAACTGAATTGGAAGATGGCGCAATAAAAATATCTGATAAAGATAATGAGTTTATTGTAGATGACGAAATATCAAATGCTGATACGCTTGTACTTAACCGTCTTGGCGCAATTGGCGAGGACGAATGCGAAACAGTGGTTGAGAAATTGCAAGATAGAGGTTTCCTCGTTCTAAACCCAGTTCGCGGCTCGTTGCTTGCTTGTGACAAATACGATACCTCTGTACTGTTACAAAAAGGCAATATTCCTCAACCTAATTTTGCGTTGATGACTAAAGACGTACTTTATGACGAAAAACTGTACTCGAAAGCATTAAAATCTATTTATAAAGAATGGACTGATGACAATGAAGATTTAATGTTTGTTGTTAAGATTCTTGACGGACATGGTGGTACAGGCGTTGCATTGATACCTAACAAATATCTTAAAGCATGGCTGCAACTTGTATTCGCTGTTGACTCTGACCGCTCGTTGCTTATTCAACGTAAAGAAGAAGCAGATGGCGGTGACATTCGAGTTCACGTTTTGACATTGCGCAACAAACAAGTGATACTTGCTGCCATGAAACGCGTGAAGATTGAAAAAGACTTCCGTTCTAATGTATCTCTTGGCGCAAGTGCTGAACCTGTGAAACTGACACCAGAGCAGGAACAGATTGCACTTCGTACCGCAAAATTATCAACGCTGCCTTGGTGCGCAGTTGACATAATGCCTTTGGTTAAGGGCTCAAATAAAGAACTTGGCGATAATGTTGTACTCGAGATAAATGCTTCGCCTGGTACAGATGGCATATCCGACGTACTTGAATATAATTTTGTCAATGTACTTATAAACGAATTGAACGATTCTAAAGAGTTCAAGTTGCAAAACAAGATTGCGGGTTATATCGAAACTGCAACTGTCAATTTTGGCGAAAACCCAATTGACGTACTTGCTTTGCTCGACACAGGCAACGGCACAGCTGCATCTCACATTGAGGTTGGTGATTACACTGAGACTGACAAAGATATAACATTTACTTTCTTTGACAAGAAGTACACCTTTGAGAAAACAGGTACTTCAAATGCAATTGTTGGTACAGAAAAATTCGCTCGTCCAATAATCACAATTCCATATTTGAAATTGGGCCGTCGAGTACTGACAAATGTACCTATCGCCGTTGTAAAGAAACGTGAAAAATCTACAAATATGCTTATCAACCGTGACCTTATTTCCAAGTTCGGATATTCTGTCAGTGCAAACGATAAACATTTGCTTTCACGTGAAATGGAAAAAATTCAAATTATATAATATTATATGAGTTCTCTTGCTGATGTTTTGTCTCAATATACCGAGCGTATCGATGAGGTGACCGAAAAATATGATAAGAAATTCGGCGCAATAAACGACATGAAGTCTGAATTGGATAATTTGCCGTCGTATGCCGAAAAGAAAGGTCCTGATTGGGTGAATGCTCGTGCCGCAGAATTGAACAAGAAAATTGCAGAAAAAACACAAGCTGCAGATGATTGGTTGGCAACACAGCAAGAGAACTTAAAAAATTGGCTCAACGCTCGTAAGACTGCAATTCAAAACGAGTTAACGGAACGAGCAAAGCTAAAAACACAAGCAGATGCTGAAGAAAAGGCGCGACTTGCGTCTTCCTTAAAATAATCAAAAATAAAAAATGAATATAATAAAGTTCAAGGACCAGATAATTCCGAAAGACCTTGTGTTCAATACATTTTTCAAAGGCAAATATGTATACGCTGTCAATTGGGATTTTGCTGTGCCTATAGGTGAACCTGATGGTATATCGCCAGAAAACTATATCATATTGTCACAAAATCCAAATATTTTTGAAGATAGCTCTGACGAATCAAGTGTATTTGTGTCGCCGTTTGAAGAGCAGTCGAGTGACAGCTCGTCTGATTCTTCCGAAGATGATGAGGTCGAGACATACGTGGTTGAGTTCAAAGACGCGCTGAATATGCAATATGAATTGAAAAACAACGATTCCCATGTATTCTATGCAGGCGAAGAGTGTGTTTTTTCTGCTTATCCGGACGCAGGTTATCGCATTTATAAAGTGACCGTCAACGGAAATGCAATCGAGGAACAAGAAGTTGAAGGTGAAAAATATTATTCGTTCACCGTCAATGAGGATTCAGTTGTTGCAATTTACGCAATACGTGATAGTAGCGTTGGACTGCCGATAATAGATGTTAACGCATATTGGGATTACATTGATATAACGGCAACCACAAAAGCAAATGACGTTAAGATGTTTGTTTCGGCAAACAAGTTCACAACGGACGATGATATAACGGAAGATGAGTTGCGCAATTTTAGAACATGGCTTGCACAAATGATGCTTGAACTTGGTTCCGATTTATCTGAAGTTGAACAGCTTGTGTTGAAGTATTATGCTTCTGATATGACCGATGACGTTATTACAGCAATGAGCAATCTTGGCGCGGAATTTCGTTCATTCTTTGGTTTGAATGCTGTTAATAGCAATAACAATAATTGTGGTTGTTCAAGCACCCGTACACTTGTAGATGCTTCACTTAATGTAACTTCACTTATCGCGTCTCTGACACCATGTGACCCCGTTGCGGCGTATAGGAAAATGATACATACACAAATGGTACAGATGTTTTCTAATGTAGATTTTTGGTTGCAATATAGAATGATGCTTAAAGACGTTAAACGCTACGTACAAGGCATACTTGACATCAACTTACCATTGTACGGCACAATTCAAACAACTAATTTTGCAGAATGTGGCAAGTTATCTGAAAAAGACATTGCACAGCAAACTGCTATACGTCACTTGTCTACGCTGATTGAGGCACTAACATATCTTGAAACTGATGAAGATGTTGCTGCTCACCGCAATTTCATTTTTTCTACCCTGCATACATTTGCTGAATCATATTACGAGCTCATGCGATGGGCGTAAGTTTATAAACAAAAATGAAGAGCGTGGAATTTCCACGCTCTTTTTGTTTTTATCCCAAATTTACAACATTGAGGTAATAGCGCTTTTTAAGCACTCTGCTTGCTTCACTGTGCTTTCTGATATATTTATCGTTTTTTCAGTTTGAGGCGCCTGAAGTGCTTCTAAGGTGCCATTCCGGCGATGTTTCTGACTGTTTTAATTTGACACTTCCGACAAGCGGAATGCTTTCACACGAAGCACAAAAACTTTTATACATTTCTCGGCATTCGCGTTTCTGTTCAAAAGTCATATTGTTTTGGTTAAATGTAAACATTTGCAAAGAATATCGAAAAGAGCACCACATTGAACCTCGGCGTTTCTTTTCACAATATTCCTCGAACGACTTATACAGAAAATGGTGAAGCACAATACGGTCATCGTTTCGCGGTATTGTCAGCGTTTTCATATCTGGGTCCGTCAGAGTCGCTTTATGAACAAGTTGCATTTTGATAAACTCAGTTCGCGACACTGTTTTTGGCTGGGTGTAATCTACAACGTCATCACCAAATCGCTCAAACATTGTACCTTCGCCGTCATGGATATGACCATTGAATCCGTGAGTTGTGCAGTCTATTGTTATAGACATTACTTCGTCTTTATCGCACTGCTCACATAATGCCCGTAAATTGCCTGTGTATATTTCGTCAGTGTCGGTTATGCTTGACCATTTAGACAAATGACCGTATTCAGATAAATACTTTCTGTAGCATTGTATCTGAATGTTTTTGTCAAATGCCTTGGCTTCACAATCGTAGTATATTATCGTACAAAAAGACAAAAGCTCAGGCGCTTCAGCCGAGAGAAAATTCTCAACTGAAACGCTTGAGCAGTTATCATATATAAAGAAATGCTCAATGCCTGCCTCTAAATCGCGAGTGATATGCTCTATGAGATACCTGTTTTCGTCTTTTATTAACAGACATTCGGACAAAAAATATTTATACATGGTTTATGTTAACTTGTTGTGCGATTTGAATTGCTAAACTGTAACACTGTTTATTGGTTGCAATGCCCAATTGTAAGGTACCTCAAGATTTATGCCATCAAAATCACCGTGAATCAATCTGAATCCAACGACTTCGCCAACACCCAAAGTTGTTGTTTGCATGGTCATTTGCTCAACGCTGTTTGAAACAGAATAATGTGGGTATCTAATTTTTATTTCGCGATAATAATTGTAGTCATCATTATAGAAATAAACGAATTTTGTATTTGCTGTCATGTGCTCAAATACATTCAAACTGTTTATCTGAGATTCTGCGCCGGCAATAGAAACTGTACTTGTTGTATCAATATATTCACCATCTGCGCCGCTTTGTAAACCGCTGAAATACGTATCAGCTTCAGAAATCTTAATTTCTATTTTTTCGTGACCGCCTAACAAACGAACTTGTGGACCTGGGAATGAACTGGTCATACCATCAAAACCAACGAAATCGAAGCTTTCCAAATCTTCTACACTACAGAATGTTATAGCGCTGTTTGATGTAAGATAATCAAAGCCTTCAAAATAAATAAGTCCGCTGTAAATACCGTCAATTGGGTCACCGCCTTGTGATAAATCAACATGAAGCGCTGCAGGCGTTGCGTGGAAAATTGGCACATTATAAACACTATCGCTTGGGCTAACTGTGAATGATGCTTCTGCGAGAGTGCTTTCACTTGTCCACCAGCTTGGTACTTCAAGCATGCTGTTGATTGAATAATAAACTTCAAAATCATACGCGCCATTGCCTTCACCGTCAGTTATTTGTGGCATATCAGCTATTGCGTTGCTCAATGATGAAACACTGTCACTTACAGAACCAAGGTCTGA
>Ga0265298_10002033_pt1 | contig 29003 bp, 23 predicted proteins | sample AusTroGonzalo_MG_3_FD_193486 | JGI IMG/M metagenome (GOLD analysis project Ga0265298, IMG submission 193486) | Bovine rumen microbial communities from tropical cattle in Woodstock, Queensland, Australia - Gonzalo_01 | ecosystem: Host-associated > Mammals > Digestive system > Stomach > Rumen ...
TTCCGCGCTGTTCGGCCTGGAAAACAAGGGATGGTTCGCCAATATGAAGCTGGCGCTGCCGCTGGTCATGATCATGTTTGTATGGCAGCAAACCGGTTTCTATATGATCATGTACCTTGCCGGGCTAGATTCCATTCCGTCGGAACTGAACGAGGCGGCGGAGATCGACGGGGCCAACCGGCTGCAGCTGTTCTTCCACATTACCCGGCCGATGCTGAGGCCGACCACCTACCTGGTCGTCACCTACGGCATCATCACGGCTTTCCAGGTGTTCGACCAGATGTCCGCGATCGCCGGAACCGGCGTGCTGGGCAGCCCCGGCGGAGCACTGAATACGATGGTTACGTTCTTCTACCAGAATTCCTTCAAATACGGCAAGGTCGGCTACGGAAGCGCGGCGGTGGTGGTGCTGTTTATCCTCATCTTTACGATTACCCTGCTGCAGCGGATGTTCGTCGAGCGGGAAAACCGGAAAGGAGGGGGCGGGGAAGCATGAAAGGGATCGGATTCCGGGTGTTCCGTTTTGCCGTGCTGGCGGTGTTTACCGCGGTCTTCCTGTATCCCCTGGTTTACGCGGTTTATTATTCGCTCCTTCCGCTGCCGGATATGGGGAAGATCGCGCCCATCAGCCATTTTACCCTGGAGAACTATACGGACCTGTACAACAATTACCCGGTGGGGCGGTGGATTCTGAATACAGTTATCGTCACGGTCAGCGTCGTGACTTTCTCGGTGATCCTGAACAGCATGGCCGGGTACGCGCTGGCCCGGTGGGAGTTTCCCGGGAAGAAGGCCATCTTTGCCTTCGTGCTCGGCTCCATGATGATTCCGTACCAGTTTGTGATCACACCGGTGTATATCCAGCTGGCTCAGCTTCACTGGAATGACCGGCTGATCGGGATTATCGTGCCATTCATTGTCAACTGCCTGTATATATTCATGGCACGGCAGTTTTTCCTGGGCATACCGAAGGAGCTGGAGGAAGCGGCCCGGGTGGACGGGCTGGGGCTGATCGGCGCCTTTTTCCGCATCGTCGCACCGATTTCCACCCCGCTGGTTTTGTCCATTATCATTCTGAATTTTACAGGAACCTGGAATTTCTACATCGGGCCGGCGACATTCATCAATAACCGGGACAACTATGTATTATCGGTGGGAATCAAAACGGTGAAGGACTTTATGTACGACAAAAAGAACCAGACGCTGGCCGGGGTCGTGGTGCTGTCCCTGCCGATTCTGGTTATGTTTACGATTCTGCAGAAGCATTTTGTTGAGGGGATCGCGACGACCGGGATTAAAGGGTGATTGGAAGCTCCGGGCTTTGGAGAAGGGGAAACGATGGAAGTCTGTTATTTCAGAAGAAAATAGACGAGGCACATGATGACGACGTGGATGATCTGGTCGGTGACTTTGCTGATTTTGTGGTAACGGCTTGTCAGGGCGTCGACCGGGAAATGGGAGATGAGGATGATGGCGACCCGGTAATCGAGGCCGAACGCGAAGGCAAAGGGAACCGAATAGATAAAACAATGCGCGATCAGATGCCACCAGTTCGTACCCTTCGTATCGGACAGGAACTGGGTCTGGAGAGCAAGGTCGCCCAGGAAATGGCAGGCAAAGACTTTATAGAGAATTTCTAACATAACTTTCTCCTTCTATAATTTAATCCGTGACGGAGGCCGGGGATTTCCGGGATTCCAGGGATTCGCGGTAGAGGGCGATTTCTTCCTCAGAGGGGAGCATGGAGGGGTCCAGGACGCCGAGGACGCGGCCGATGAGCTCGGCGCCTTCCTCCTCGGAGGGGATGATATCCTCGTACTCTTCGTTTTGGGAACGGAGGCGGTCGGCCGCGGCTTCCTTAATCACGCAGCCCCGGCCGCGGAGGGAGAAAATATAGACCCCGCCGAGCTCCATCTCCTTACAGTAGGCCACCAGAACGCGGTCCCGGTCGTGATAGGCGGGCTCCATGCTGCAGCCGGAGACCCGGATGATTTCATCCGCGGCGGACACCGGGCCGACATCGTAGAGGAGGACCTCCTCGGCCTCCGACTGCTGGGACCATCCGTCCCCGGCGCCGGCGGCGGCAAAACGGCCGTAATCGGGAACGGAGACGAGGCGGCTCCGGACTTCCTCCCGGCGGCGGAGGCGGATCCGCCCGGCGAGGGCCTCGCCGAGGGCGCGGAAATCCTCCTTGCCGCGGGCATCCAGGGAGCGGAAGAGCCTCACCAGATCCCGTTCGCGGGACGAGAGGGAGGCGCCGACCCCGGAGATACCGAAAAACTCATTCGGGGAGACGTCGAGGACAAAAAACATCCGGTAGAGATACTCCGGATCCGGCCGGGAGAGGCCGCATTCCCAGTTCCGGACGGAGCTGACCGTGACCCGGAGGGCCTTCGCCAGATCATCGGCCGAGAGGCCGGCCCTTTTCCGGTATTTTTTGATTTTCAGGCCGTAGCCTTCCAGATTGCGCTGCTTGAGCGCATCGGTATCCTGCTTCGCCATACGATTCCTCCCCAAGACGTGATCATCCCCCCGGCGGGGGACCGGACGGAACCATGATAAACCAGGAACAATGGCGTGTCAACGGGCGCCGACGGTTTTCTCCCGGTCCAGGCGGAAAGCGACGGAGCGCTTCAGATATTCAAGATACTGCTCATCGCGGCACATGGCCTTGCCGGGCGCGTCAGAGAGCTTGGCGACGGCGCGGCCGTTGACCGTCTGCAGCTTGATGACGATATTCAGGGGCTCGGCGAAGGTATCGTTCGAGCAGAAGGTGCCGATACCGAAGGAGACGCGGGCACGGTCCTTAAAATGCTCATAGAGCGACTGGGCGCGGTCGAAATCCAGGCCGTCGCTGAAGAGGAGGAGCTTCGAGCGGGGATCGACGCCGTACTTCTGATAATGCGCGATCATTTTCTCACCCCATTCGACGGGGTCGCCGCTGTCATGGCGGACGCCGGTAAAGTTATTCACCATGGCGCGGTTGAAATCCAGGAGGAAGAGGTCCGTGGTGATCGTATCGGTGAGGGCGGTTCCGTTATCGCCGCGGTACTCGTCATACCAGTCCTCCAAAGCATAATGGTTCGTATAGGCCAGGGGGATCGAGTCGATGCCCTGGTACATCTGGACGAATTCATGGGCGTAGGTGCCGATGGGGGTCAGGTTATGCTTCATGGCGAGATACACATCGGAGGTGCCGACGCAGCAGCCGGTTTCCTCGGCCAGGCGGCGGACCACCACATCCTGCCACTCGCGGGAGAGGCGGCGGCGGCAGCCGAACTCGGCGAAGGGGAAGGTGTACTTGCCGGAGCGGAAATCCCGGATTTTTTCCTCCAGGCGGGCTTCCGCCGACTTCTTCAGCTCGGCGTAATCATACTTCAGGCGGAAATAGACCTCGTTGATGATCTCCAGGAGGAAGATTTCAAACTGCATGGCGGAGAAGAGCGGGCCGCGGACCACGACGCTGAGCTCCCCGTCGTCCGAGAGGGAGGTTTTCACGTAATCCCGGATCGGATGCCAGAGGCGGAGGAACTCCACGTAGTCGCTGCGGATAAAGCGGATGGAGCGGAGATAATCCAGCTCCTCCTTCCGGAAGGAAAGGGAGCAGAGATGGTCGATCTGGGCATTGATTTCCTCGTACATCTCCCGGGTAAAGACGACGCCCTTATTCCGGCAGCGGAAATAATACTCGCCGCTCAGGTCCGTATGCTTATGGAAGATTACCTGGTCCATATTGAACTTATAGAGATCCGTATCCAGCAGGGAAACGACAATCGGGTCACACTTCATGAGCTTTTTCCTCCATTTTTATGAATTCTTTCTTGCCCGCCGGAACTGCCCTTGCTCAGGCGAAGGCTGTTGAGCCTTCGCGCGGACAGTTCCGGGGGATTATGCTTGCGTGCCTTCTTCTTCGGGGAGGGCGGCGTTCTTCAGCAGGGGGAGGATTTCCGGGGGCACCATGCGGGCCAGGTCCTCCTCCAGGCGGCGGAGCTCCCGGAGCGTTTCCCGGACGGCGGAGGAGGAGATATCCCGCAGGGCGGCGGGGGGCTCCAGGACCGTGATGTAGTCAGCGATACTGCTGAGGAAGGGATCGTCCCGGATGATGTCCCGGCAGGAATCCCGGCCGCGGGCGAGGCAGACGATACCGAACTCCCGGGCGATTTCCGGGACGAACTTCCAGCCGGAGGCCAGCTCCGGGAGCTTATCCGACCCCAGGAGCAGGGAGGGGGCATAGCCCTCCTCCCGGAGATGGCAGAGGGTGACATAGGAACGGGGCTGGGAGGGCCGGGAGAGCTCCCAGGGGCAGATTTGCATCCAGGGACGATTCCGGGCCAGGGCGCCGAGGAGCTCCAGGCGCTGAGCATCCGGGAAGGCGGCGTCCTTTTTCTGGTCGTCCCGGATATAGGCGGAGCGGGAGGGGACGAAGACCACCCCTTCCCGGCCGGTCTGCCGGAAAGCGAACTCCGCCAGCTGCAAATGGGCGGCGGTGGGGGGATTAAAGGCCCCGAAGAAGGCGAGGCAGTTTTTCACGGGCGGACTGCCCCCCTCAGCGGATTCAGGACCAGGGGCATCCTCCGCTTATGCATATTCGCCTGCTCCCGGGCGCGGATTTTCGCATCCACGACGGGATTGCCGCAGGTACCCTCCCGGATATAGCGGTGGATATCCGCATAACGGAGGCCGAGGCGCTCCTCATCGCTGGAACCGGAGAGGCCGTCCGCGGGCGTTTTTTCCACCAGGGCGCGGGGGATTTCCGGCATGGTCAGGCCCACCTGGACCACCTCCACGGAGGTCAGGGCGCCGAGCATCGAGAAATCGCAGGAGGTATCCCCGTCCTTCGTACAATAACCGACGGTGGCCTCGGAAAGGTTGCCGGTGCCCGCGAGGCGGGCGCCCAGGGACTGGGCGATATACCGCAGGACCGTCATCCGGAGCCGCGGGCCGACGTTGATATCGCTTTCCCGGGAGAGGGGAATCGGGAACTCCCCGCCGGGGACGCCGGGGGCCTCCTGGTCCGTGACGCCGCGGAGGGCGGCATGGATCGCGCCGATATTGACCGTACGCTTCTGAATTCCCAGGGATTCGCAGACGAGGCGGCTGTCCGCGATATCTTTCTGCTCCCCGTCCGGGAGCATGACGCCGAAGACATTCTCCCGACCGAGGGCCCGGGCGCAGATCGCGGCGGTGACCGTCGAATCCTTGCCGCCGGAAATGCCGACGACCACGCGGGAGAAAGATTGCCGCTCCGCCAGCTCCCGGAGCTCCCGGATCAGGTTATCCCTGGCCTGTACCGGATCAAAAACCATGTTTATCGCCATCCAATCTTTTTTATGTTATCAAACCGCTTTTTCCTATCATACCACAGATAGGAGGAAGGGGGAAGGCGAATTATGTTGAGCCTTCGCGCGGGCAGATTTCGGCGGAGTGGGCTTGTTCCCATAAGAAAAAACCCGGCACAGCCGGGGGATGAGGCAAAGAGTCAACGGTTCCTTTTGAAGAGGGTTTTCAGGGGGAGGGCGGCCACGGCGGAGGCGAGCATCTGGCGGGGGGTGCCCTCCCGGTCGTTTTCCAGGGGACGGACCAGGAAGAGGGCCACCAGGAGGCGGGCCACCACCGAGCCGAGGACCAGGACTTTAAAGCGGTCGAAGCCGCCGGAGAACCAGCCGGCGGATTCCCAGCCCTCCAGGAGGGCGCCGCCGCAGAGGGTTCCCAGGGCGACACCGGCCAGGGACGTGATACAGGCGAAGACGGCGATATAGGAGGGGCGCGCCTCATCCGGGGAGGCGGAGAGCTGCAGGCTGTTGGCAGCCAGGTTACCGCCGCTCCAGCAGGCGGCGCCGATAAAATTCCGCAGGAGGACCGGCCAAACCAGGCCCGGGGCGGAGAAGAGATAGAAGGCGTCCGTCAGAGAGGTGGCCACGGTGGAGACCAGCATGACGCTGCGGGCGCCGAACTCGTTCATGGCCCGGCCCCAGCGCCGCATGACCAGCACGGTGGCCACGGCCGCGGCGGCGGAGCCGAAGACCGTCATCTGCATAAAGGAGAGGCCCATCTCATTCAGGGAATAGCGGGCGAGATAGGGGCCGCAGAGATTCGAGGTGAAACACCAGGCGGTCCACATCACCACGAGGCGGCAGAAGGGCTTGTTCCTGCCGATGGACTTCAGGATGGCGCCGATTTTCAGCTTCCGGGGCGTATCGCTGTACTTCTCCTGGCAGAAGCCGAAACAGACCATATCCAAGACGCCGAGGACGCTGCCCAGGGCGAAAACGATGATATACCGGTTATAGACGGGGAGGGTATCCAGCATCCAGGCGACGAGGAGGGAGAAGACCAGATTGCACCCGGCGACCAGCATATCCCGGTAGGAAAACCACTGGCCGCGGAGGCGGAGGGGCGCCAGATCCGAAAACCAGGGGAGCCAGCACACGTTGATGACCGCGCCGCAGCAGGAGGAGAGGCCCAGGAGGAAGATCAGCGTCCAGAGCGGGAGCCAGGCGGGATTTGCCGGGACGATCAGGGGAATGAGGCCGAAGAGGAGCCAGAGGGCCCGGGAAAAGAGGCCCAGGGTCAGCATAAATTTCTTGCGGGCGTGGACCCGGCTGACCAGCATCGAAAACGGAATCTGCAGTAGGGCGGCGGCCTGGGGAATGCCGTTCAGGACGCCGAAGGCCAGATCCCCGGCCTTCAGCTCATTAGCCAGGCCGACCATGGCCGTGGTTCCGCCGCCGCAGATGATCCCGTGGAGATTGCCGAAGAGGTTGGCCAGCAGGATCAGGTTCAGGGAGCGGCGGATGGCCCGGGGGAGGTTGAATTCATTATAGAGCAGGGACAGGGCGGACGGCCCCGGACGCCTGAAAATCTTCCGCATAATCCGTATCCTTTCATACCCTTCAGGGGGGACGTGATTTTCCGCGGCACCGGCGGAGCGGAAAATCGCAGGCCATTATAAGCTTTCCGGCAAGGGACGTCAATGTGTTTTTTGTCCGGCGGTTTCCATTTTTTGTCGGCTTTCCTATTTTTTGTCGGGCTGACGATTTTTCGGGGAAGAGGGAAGGGATTTTCTTGTTTCCTGGAGCGAAATGTGTTAAAATAAGAAAAAACCCAGAAGGAGGCCATATCCCTATGAAAAAACTGATTGCTATCCTTTGCGCGATGGCGCTGCTGCTGACCCTGGCGGCCGCTCCCGCGGTGGCGGACGGCGGAAAGCCCCTGAAGATCTGCCTCATCTCCTCCGGCGGCGTCGACGACGGTAACTTTAACCAGGATTGCTACCAGGGCGTCCTGGACTTCCTGGCCACCCATCCCGAGAGTTCCGTCAAGGACATCAAGGAAACCGACCTGGCGGAACTGATTCCCACGGTTGAAAAGCTGGCCGGTGACTTCGACGTATTCGTGCTGCCGGGCTTCAACTTCGGCGGAATCGGCGACATCGTCAAAGCGAATCCCGACAAATACTACCTGGTGGTGGACTCCACGATCCAGGACAGCGAGGGCAACCCCGTGACGGCCGATAACGTATACACTATGACGTACAAGGAGCAGGAAGGCGGCTTCCTGGCCGGCGTTGCGGCAGCCCTGAGCACCCAGAGCAACAAGGTGGCCGTGATTAATGGCATGGCCTTCCCGAGCAACGTCAACTATGAATTCGGCTTCATGGCCGGCGTCAACTACGCCAACACGAAATACGGCACCGCGGCGGAATGCGTCGAACTGCCCTCCTTCGCCGGCACGGACCTGGGCGGCCAGAACGTGGGCGGCAACTACGTCGGCGCCTTCACCGACCCCGCCACGGGCAAGGTCGTCGCTGAATCCCTGATCAAGGAAGGATGCGATGTGCTGTTCGTTGCCGCCGGCGAATCCGGCAACGGATCCCTGACCGCGGTCAAGGAAGCCAGCGGCGTATGGTTCATCGGATGCGACGTCGACCAGTTCAAGGACGGGGCCAAGGGAGACGGAAACGTGGTCCTGACCTCCACGCTGAAGGTGATGCACCTGGATGTGGCGCGCGAACTCGAAAAGATCTGCAACGGCAGCTTTGCCGGACAGGACGCCCTGCTGGGCGCGGACACCGACTCCACGGGCATCGTGACCGCTGAGGGACACCAGCAGCTGAGCGCGGACGCGGTCGCCAAGCTGGAAGAATGCTACGAGCTGGTCAAGAAGGGCGAGATCGTTCCTCCCTCCGCGAGCGCATACTCCGTGACCGATTTCCCCGGACTCAAATAAGAACCCATCCACGCGCTCCCTCCTTCCCGGAGGAGGGAGCGCTTTATTTCATAATCGGACGGTGATTGCATGAGCGAATATGTGGTTGAAATGCGGCACATCACGAAGCGCTTTCCGGGCATCGTGGCCAACAGCGACGTCTCCATCAGCATCCGGAAAGGCGAGGTGTACGCCCTGCTGGGCGAAAACGGGGCCGGGAAATCCACGCTGATGAGCATCCTGTTCGGCATATACGAGCCGGATGAGGGCGAAATCCTCGTGGACGGAAATAAGGTGACCTTCCACTCCTCCACCGATGCGGCGGCCTGCAGCATCGGCATGGTGCACCAGCATTTCATGCTGGTGGACCCCTTCACGATCACGGAAAACATCGTGCTGGGCATCGAGCCGGAAAGAAAGCAGCTGGGCTTCCTGCCCTGGGTCAACATGAAGAAGGCCAACAAGGACATCAGCGAGCTGTCCAAGGCCTACGGGCTGGAGGTCAACCCGACGGACCGGATCGCGGACGTACCGGTTTCCGTGCGGCAGCGGGTCGAGATCCTGAAGATGCTCTACCGCGGGGCGGAGATCATGATCTTCGACGAGCCGACCGCGGTGCTGACCCCGCAGGAGATCGACTTCCTGCTGCAGATTATCGACAACCTCCGCAAGGACGGGAAAACCATCATCCTGATCACCCACAAGATCGATGAAATCAAACGGATTGCCGACAGGTGCGCCATCCTGCGGCAGGGATGCCTGATCGGCGTACGGGACGTGAAAGAGGCGTCGGCCCAGGAACTGGCGGACCTCATGGTGGGCCGGAAGGTGGAGCTGAAGCTGGACAAGAAGCCGCCGCAGTTCCGGGAGCCGGTGCTGGAGGTCGAACACCTGACGGTCAAAAACGAAGTGAAATTCGACGTGGTCAAGGACGTGTCATTTACAGTCCGGGGCGGGGAGGTTTTCGCCATCGCCGGCGTATCCGGGAACGGGCAGGTCGAAATCGCCGACGCGATCGCCGGGCTGGCGAAGGCCGCCGGCGGCACCATCCGGCTGAACGGGAAGGACATCACGCACACGCCGGTTCGGGAACGCAGCCTGGCGGGGATCAGCTACATCCCGGAGGACCGGCTGGCCACCGGGACCATCCCGGATATGACGCTGCAGGAGAACCTTGGGCTGCGGGAATATTTCAGGCCGCCTTTCTCCGCGCGGGGCATCCTCGACCACGGCGCCGAACGGAGCTACGCGGAAAAGCTGATCGGCACCTACGACATCCGGTGCGCGCAGGGGCCGGACACCATCCTGCGATCCATGTCCGGCGGGAACCAGCAGAAGGCGATCATCGGCCGGGAAATTGAGGAACGGTCCGCGCTGACCATCTTCGTCCAGCCCACGCGGGGCCTGGACATCGGCGCGATCGAAAACATCCACCGGATGATCCTCGAGGAACGGGACCGGGGCGCGGCGATCCTGCTGATTTCACTGGAGCTGGACGAGGTCATGGCGCTGGCGGACACCATCGGCGTGCTGTACCGGGGTGAACTGCTGAAGACCGCCCCGGCGGAAGGACTGACGAAGACGGAGGTCGGCCGGTATATGATGGGGGTGAAGGAAGCGTGAAAGAGATAAGACGGTTCCTGGCCCGGAGGCTGACCGGGCGGCATGCTTCCCTGTGGGTTTCCGTGATCGCGATCCTGCTGATGATGATCACGGCGTCGATCCTGCTGCTGGGCATGGGCAAGAGCCCGCTGACGGCCTTCAAGACCTTCCTGCAGGGATGCGGATTCCTGGCGCGGGAGAACTACGGCGGCGGAAGCGGCCAGCTGTCGGATCTGCTCGATTTCCTGAACTACCTGACGCCGCTGATCCTGGCCTCGGTGGCCTTCATCACGGCGTTCAAGGCGGGACTGTTCAACATCGGCATTTCCGGCCAGATGCTGCTGGCCGGCTTCACGGCCACGGTGGTGGTCGGATACAACAAGGAGCTGAGCCCGTTCATCGCCAAACCGGCGGTCCTGCTGATCGGCCTGCTGGCAGGCGGGCTGGCCGGGGCCCTGATCGGCTTCCTGAAATACAAGTTCAACATCCATGAGGTCGTATCGACCATCATGATCAACTACATTATCAGCTACCTGACCGGGTTCTTCATCAATAACAACTACGTGGATATGATGACCCGGACCAGCAAGGTCTGCTCCGCGGCCTCCCGGCTGACGCTGACGAACGTCATGATCGGCGACATGAAATGCAAGATTCCGCTGGGGCTGATTATCGCCATCCTGGCGGCGCTGCTGGTGGCCTTCCTGTTCCGGAAGACGGTGGCGGGCTTCGAGATCAAGGCCGTGGGCCAGAACCGGCGCTGCTCCGAATATTCGGGCATCCGGGTCAACCGGACGATTATGCTGTCCATGGGGCTGAGCGGGGCGATCGCCGGGCTGGCCGGCGTTTGCTACTACCTCGGATACACCAACACGATCATCCCGAAGATCCTGCCCTCCATGGGATTCGACGCGATCTCCGTGGCGCTGCTGGGCAACGGATCCCCGATCGGTGCGATTTTCGCCGGAGCCGTGGTATCCATCTTCCAGCAGGGCGCGAACTTCATGAGCTCGAGCCTGGGCGTGGCCAAGGAAATCGCCTCCCTGATTTCGGGCATCCTGCTGCTGTACGCCTCCTGCGGGAACTACATGAGATTCAAGGCGCGGCGCTCGCTGCAGCTGGCTGCGGACCTGGTGCCGGCCTCGGAAATCCCCGGAACGACGGAGAAGAAGGAGGCGGAAGACGATGATCAATAAAGTCTTTACGGACGGACTTTCTTTTGCCCTGCCGCTGCTGATCATGGCCATCGGCGCGCTGTACTCCGAAAAGAGCGGCGTGACCAACCTGGCCATCGAAGGATTCCAGGGCGTCGGCGCCTTCGTCGGCGCACTGGCGGCGACGCTGCTGGCCCCGGTGATGGGGAGCGGGAACCAGGCGATCATCTACATCGCAATGGTATGCGCGGCCGCGGGCGGAGCCGTATTTTCCTGCCTGCACGGGCTGCTTTGCATCCGGTTCCGGGCGAACCAGGTGATCAGCGGCGTCGTGATCAACATCCTGGCGGTGGCGCTGACGGCCTTCTTTACCAGCGCCGCCAACAGCGCCATCAACGGCACCGCCTCCAACAAGTTCATCCTGGACGTATCGGACCGGTTCACGGTGCCGCTGCTGTCCAAGATCCCGGGAATCGGCGGGCTGTTTACCGACATGTACCCGTTTGAGATCGTCATCATCGCCCTGGTGGTGTTCCTGTGGTACCTGATGAACAGGACGCGCTTCGGCATGCGGCTGCGGGCCTGCGGCGAAAACCCGCACGCGGTGGACGCCGCCGGAGCCAGCGTCAACCGGATCCGCTGGGCCGCCGTACTCATCTCCGGCGCGCTGAGCGGCATCGGCGGCATCTGCTTCGCCTATTCCCTGATCGGGAACTTCTCGCCGAGCATCTACCAGGGATTCGGATACCTGGCCATCGCGGCCATGATCTTCGGCAACTGGCACATCGGCCCCACGACGCTGGCCTGCCTGGTGTTCGGGCTGGCCAAATCCGGCGGGCTGCAGCTGTGCATCGCGGCGAAACTGCCCAGCAACTACACGGACCTATTCCTGATGCTGCCGTACGTGCTGACGCTGCTGCTGCTCATCTTCTTCTCCAAAAAGAACCACCCGCCGAAAGCGGCGGGCGAACCGTGGGACAAGAGCAAACGGTAAACCGGGGACGAACGGGTCAGCGGACCACGGCCCGGTCGAACCGGCTCAGGAGCGCGGGGAGAAGGGTCAGCACCAGGATGACCGACATCAGGGCGCCCCGGGAGAGCAGGAGCCCGATACTCGAAATATAATAAATACTGCACACCCTGCCGATAATATAGCCGGCGGTCATCAGGATCAGGCCTGAGGTCAGCACGGTCGGCAGGGCTTTCTTTAAGGCGGCGCAGAGGGCCTCCCGCGGGGCGGACCCCCGGCGGCGGAGCGAACGGTACTGATCGCAGAGGAGGATGCCGTAATCGATGGTGGCGCCCATCTGGATCGAAAGGCAGATGAGATAAGAGATAAAGAAGACCGGCTCGCCGACGAGGCGGCTGACGCCCATCGTGACCCAGATGGCGCCCTCGATGACCAGGACCAGGAGCAGGGGGAGGCGGACCGCCCGGAAGGAGACGACCACGATCAGCAGGATCGCGGCGAGAGTGATACAATTCACCATCATGAGGTCGCCCTGGAAGGCGGAGCCGATATCATAAACCGACATGGCGCCGCCGGTGATATAATAATCCTTTCCGTACACGGACTCCGCCGCGGAAAGGGTTTTTTCCATACAGGAACGGAAATCCGGATCCGAGGGCGAGAAGGCCGGCTCCGCGAGCATGCGGTCATACCGGTCCCCGATCAGGGCGGAGCGGGCGGCATCCAGCATGGACTTCAGCTGAAGGACGGACTCGTTGTCCCCGGCGTAGGCCGCGGCGGCCTCCAGCAGGCGGTCCGCCCGGACCCGGTCCCCGAAGCCCTGGAGAAGGAAGAACATCCGCACGGCGGCGACGTTCATACCGGTCATTTCCGCCGCCTCATCCGGGGTGACCTCCCGCAGGGCCGCCTCCCCGGTGGTCACCATAGCCGTAATATCCCGGACGACGGGGGAGCCGTCCTCCCGGGAGAGGGACTGCAGCTTTTCCACCAGGGCCCGCTGGCGGTCGAACTTTTCCGCCTCGGCCTCCTCCGGGACCTTTCCGCCCGGGACCAGGAGGACCAGCGGATTCGAGGCGCCGAAGACCTGATTGACCTGCTCGGTTTCGCCGGGACGGGTGGAGCCGGACTCGGAGAAGCTGTAAACATTCTGACTGGACAGATAAGCGCCGCAGGCGACGGCCACGAGCAGGACGGCGATGACCGGATTTTTATGCCGCCAGATGAAGCCGCCGAGCTTTTCCCCGCCGAGGCGGAGGGGGGCATGGCGGGTTTTCCGGAGGGGGCCGGCCAGGAGCAGGGTCAGGGAGGGCATCAGGAGAAAGACCCCGAGCATGCTGATGACAATGCCCTTACTCAGGACGAGGCCGATATCGAAGCCGATGGTAAAGCTCATGAAGAGCAGGCTCATGAGGCCCGCGATGGTGGTCATGCCGCTGGAGGCGATCCGCATAAAGCACTCGGCCAGGGCTTCCGCCATGGCCTTTTCCGGCGGCAGGCCCTCATCGCAGAGGCTGTTCCAGGTATGCAGGAGCATGATCGCGTAATCAATGGACAGTGCGAGCTGGAGAATGGCGCAGACCGCGAAGGTGATGAAGGACACGGAAGGGAAGAGGAAATTCGTGCCCATATTGACGAGGATCGAGAGGGCGAAGACCGCCAGCAGCACCGGCGGCTCCAGCCAGGCGTGGCTGGTGAGCAAAAGGACGGCCAGGACGACGGCCACGGCAATGACCATGACGAGGGGGATTTCCCGGCCGACGCTCTGCTGGACATCCAGCTGCTGCGCGGCGGAGCCGGCCACCAGGCAGCCCCCGGATTCCGGGAACATGGCCCGCAGGCGCGTGACCAGCGAGGCGGTATCGCATTCGCCGAGGGTCAGGGTCACCAGGGAGTACACGGCGCCGTCCGCCTCCCGCCGGTCCGATGCCGGATCGTACTGCACGGCCCGGACCTCCGGCAGATCCCGGAGGGTTTGGACATAGCCTTCCATGGCGTCCCCGGACTGATCGGTGAACATGAGGCGCAGCTGCTCCGAGGAGCCGAACTCCTGCTTCATGACCGCGAGGGAGCGCTTGGTCATGGTGGCGTCGGAGAGGTACTTCGAGAGGTCGTAGTTAATATTGGTCCGGCCGATCTGCAGGGCGCTCCAGCCGGCGAGCAGAACCACGGCCGCGAGGATCAGGAGACGGAAACGGACAATTTTTTCAGCAATACGGATTTTCATGCCGGAATCCTTTCAGGAAGAGGAAAAAGTATGGTATAATCAAGGGGAGGAAAACAAACGGCGGACGAAACCGGAAAAAACCGGAATATAAAAATTCGGTTTCCCGGTGCCATCCGCTACCGGACAAACGTATAAACAGGCGGAAAACGAACTATCACGACGACCCATAAAGGAGGTTTTTACCCATGAAAAAGGCGGAAGGAATGAAACTGGACGCGCAGGAACTGAACCCGGAAGAACTGGACAAAGTCAGCGGCGGAAAAAAAGTCGCCGAACTGATTCCCATGCCCGGCAAAAAGACGGAAACGAAACAGGCGGCAACGGGCCTCCGGAGCAAACTGCTGCCCACCGAGGTGCGGGACAGGACGATCATGGGCTGAGCAGGTTCTTGCTGAGCGTGACGATGAAATCCTGGACATTGGTGATGATGGCCCGGGCCGCCAGGCTGCCCCGGTCGGAGAGCTTATTGGCGGTGAACTCCGAGATATCGACGCAGTAGAAGTAAACCTGGCGGACGGTTCCGTCCGGCATCACCCGGAAGGACGGGGTCATATTGCCCACCGCGATGGAATGGAGCATGGTGGCCATACAGAGGACGGTCGTGGCGCCGCGCACCTGGTCCCGCATCAGATCCTGGGCTTTATACACATCCCCGACGACGGGCGGCAGCGGCCCGTCATCCCGGATGGAGCCGGCGAGGACATAGGGGACACGGTATTTTTCACAGCTGTAAATAATCCCGTTATCGATTTTTTCCCGTTCAATAAACTCCTGAATACCGCCGCAGAGCTTCACCTGGTTAATCGTAGCCAGGTGATTATAATGCCCGTTGGGCTGGCTGCGCTGGGTATAGATATTCTGGCCCAGGGCGGTATTCATATACGCCGCCTCCAGATCATGGGTGGCGAGGGCGTTGCCGGCCAGGACCGCGTGGACATAGCCGGCGGCGATCAGCTTTGAAAAGGCGTTGCGCGCGTCATAATCAAAGGCGAAGGCCGGGCCCATGACCCAGACGATTTTCCCGTGGTCCCGGTCGTGGCGGAGGACGGAATAGAGCTCGTCATAATCCCTGGAAAAGGCGGTTTCCCGGGAGCGGTTCTGACGGAAGGAAAAGGCGTCCGACGAGGCGGCGTCCGGCTCGCGGAAACCGTCCGTATGCACAAAGATGCCGTCCTCACAGTTTTCCGTACGCCCGGTGACGACCGGGTCGCCCTTTTTCAGGAGGCGGAACTCCACGACCCGGATTTCCCCGTCCCGATACACCGGGACGCAGTCCATCCGGGATTCCTTCGCGAGGATCCAGCGGCCGTCCACCTTAAAATATTCCGGGAAGATGCTCATGGCGTGGAAATCAGCGGGCGCCGTCTGGTCCTTCGGCGCGGGGAGGATTTTCACATCCGGAGCCCGGAGGAATTTTTCCTCAGAAAAATCAGGAGCGAAGTATTCCCTGAGAGACCAAGACATGGTGATTCATCTCCGATTGCAATGGTGAATTTTCCGGCTGCAGACAGCCGGGAGGATCAGATCCGGATCGTGAGGACGTTCATGCCGAGCAGGTTCTGGTAATTCACGCTGGCGGCCATATTATAGACGAGGCGGATACCGGCGTTCTTGCCCATATCCCCCGGCTCCATGAGCTTCGCATGGCCGGAGGGGTTGAAGGCGGTACAGTTATCCCGGATGCGGAGGATAATATCATCGCCGCTGTGGACCACGCGGATATCGACGGAATGCTTCTTCGTATCCTTCGAGAAGCCGTGGGTCACGATATTGCCGGTCATTTCCTCCATACAGAGGCCGGCCAGGTAGGCACGCCGCCTGTCGACCCCGCGGTTTTCGAAGAAGGCGATGACCTGGCGGGAAACCTGCATGACCTCCTCGATATTCCGGACGGTGATATCGAGGCGCTCGTCCTCCTTCGCACCGAAGGATTCCGGAATCGCCATCTGGTCCTCCAGGGTGCGGGGGAAGCGCTTCAGCTCGATCCAGGCGCCGACCAGGATCACCAGGGCGCAGAGGAAGCCGTTCAGGACGTTCGAGATATACAGGCCGTTCATCCCGATGGAAGGAATGAGGATAAAGCTGAAGAGCACCACGCCGACGAGGCCGTCCACGATCGGGAGGACGATGGACATGGTCTTCTTTTCAGCGATCTGCGCGTAGCAGGCGTAATGGAGGCTCCACATCGCCGTCAGCATACACAGCGGGAGGATCCGGAAGCCGTCCGCCGTGAGATTGAAAACGGGATCGGCCGGATCCGGGTAGAAGAGGCGGGTCAGCGGATCGGCCAGGAGGATCAGGAGGGCCACGATGGCCGTGACCACCAGGAGGCCCTTGGTCATCACGATGCGCATGACGTCAATCAGGGAGCGGCGGTCCTCCTCGCCGATACTGATACTGAAGAGCATGCGGGCCACGGCCACCATGCCGAAGGGGACCGCCCAGATCACCGCCAGGAGCGAATTCGACGCCGCGAAGGCGGAGAGGCCGACCGTACCCACATACTGGAGGACGAGGAAATTCACGATCAGGCAGCGGAAGGTTTCCACAAAGCGGGAGAGGGCCCCCGGATAGCCCAGGCGCGCGATATGCCAGCACTCCCGCGGCTTGAAGGAACGGAGGGAAAAATGCCACTCGGATTTCCCCGTGATATACCAGACGGCCATGAAGGCCAGGAAGGCCCAGGAGGCCAGGGAGGAGCTGAGGCCGAGCCCGAAGGTGCCCATATTGAAAACGACGAGGAAGAGATGGTCCAGGATGCCGTTGACCACAAAACAGATGATGCTGGCGATCATCGTCCGCCTCGTCTGGTTTTCCAGGGAGAGGAAGGCGAAGAGCTGCTGGCCGACGACCAGCGCCGGGATCCCGATGGACATGCCGAGGATATAATCGTTCAGCATGGTGAGATCCGGCTCCTGGGAGACCAGGATCCGCGACCACCCCACGGCGACGCCGACGGCGAGGAAGGCGGAGATCAGCACGGAGACGCCGGCGGAGGCCAGGATATCCACGGTAAACAAGCCGTTGATCTTATCCCTGTCCCGGGCCAGATACCGGCCGTAAAGCATCTGGGAGCCGCTGACGAGCATCATGCTCGCGGCGTAAAGAAAATGGTTCATCGGGCCGAAGAGGCCGATCGCGCTCATCGCGGTCTGCCCGATCACGTTACTGGCATAGAGGCTGTCCACGATGCCGTTGACCGCGTTGATCACGATCAGCAGGATCTGATACGGCAGCAGCCGGAAAAACAGGCCGGACAACAGTTTATAATCGGACGATTTCTGCTTCGCCATGACCCAGGTTCCCCCCCGTCTGTTATTTTCTGGAATACCATTATATCATCAACCGGCGGAGAATAAAATAAAAAGATCTGCTATAATGCGGAAGGAGGTGCGCTATGCGATACAAGAACGTCTGCCGGGCGGTGTTCCTGGAACGGCCGAACCGGTTTACCGCCCGGGTGGAACTGGACGGAAAGGCGGAAACCGTACACGTCAAGAATACCGGGCGCTGCCGCGAACTGCTCATACCGGGAAGCGAGGCCTGGCTGACCCGGGCCGACGCTCCCGGGCGGAAAACGAAATATGACCTGATCGCCGTAAGGAAAGGAAACGGGGTGCTGTTCAACATCGACAGCCAGGCGGCCAACACTGTTACGCTGGAATGGCTCCGGCGGCAGCCATGGGACGGGATCCGGCCGGAATACGCCTACGGGGCATCCAGAATGGATTTCTTTATGACAAGAGGCGGACGGAAATACCTGATGGAAGTCAAAGGATGCACCCTGGAACGGGAGGGAACCGGCTATTTCCCGGACGCGCCGACCGAACGGGGGGCCAGGCACATCCGGGAACTGATCAGGGCCGCGGCAGAAGGATACCAGGCCATCCTGGCCTTCGTGATCCAGATGGACGGCGTGAAGGAAGTTCGCCCGAACCGGGAAACGGATCCTGTTTTTTCAGAAGCGATGGAGGAAGCCTCGCGAAGAGGCGTGAAAATCCTGTTTCTGCCCTGCCACGTGGAACCGGATTCACTGGAAGTGACAGCGGCGTTTCCCGATTACCTTACCTCATAGGCCAGGCCGAGGCTCTGGCAGAGCTGCTCCGCCTTGGAGCCGGCGGGCACGGAGAAGATCGCCTGGGGGCACTGGTCAAAGGCGCTGGGCGCCATGACCGACAGGGTCGACGGCAGGGAAACACGCTGCAGGGACTGGCAGCAGAAGAAGGCGTTTTCCGCGATATGGGTCACGCCCTCGGAAATGACCAGATCGGTCATCATCACACAGAGGCCGAAGGAGCCCCGGTTGATCAGGGAGATCGAGGCGGGAATCGCAACGGAGGTCAGGGCCGTACAGCCGTAAAAGGCGTTTTCGCCGAGGACGGCCAGCTTCGCCGGGAAGGTGATTTCCTTCAGGGCCTTACAGCCGTAGAAGGCGTCCCGGTCAATCTTCGTGACGGAATCCGGGAGGGTGATATGCTCGAGGGATTCGCAGCCGTTAAAGGCGCTGGGGCCGATGGCGGCGGTTTTCTCCGAAAGAACCACCTCCGTCAGGCGGCGGCAGTCCGCAAAGACGCCGGAGCTCAGGGCGGAAACCTTTTTCGGCAGCTCCACGGACGTCAGATTCAGGCAGCCGCGGAAGGCGTCCACCCCCACGGACTTCACCGTGGAGGGCAGGGAGATTTCGGAAAGGCTCTTACAGTTCCGGAATAGGCTGGCGGGGATGCTCTTCACCCCGTCCGGGAAGGAGACGCTGGACAGGGAGCTGCAGCCGAAGAAGACCTCGGAGCCCAGAGCGGGCATTTTCTCCGGCAGGTTCAGCTCGCGCAGGCGCTCGCAGAGATAGAAGGCGCGGCGCTCAATAGACGTTACCGAATCGGGCACGGTGACCGACTTCAGGCGCTGATTTCCGTAAAACGCCATGGTACCGACCACTTCCGTACCCTCCGGGATCTCATAGGAAGAGCCGGAGATGGCGGCGGGATAGCTGATCAGGGTATTGGTTTCCTTATTAAACAGGACCCCGTCCCGCAGCTCCAGCAGATCGCCGGAAATCGTGATCTCCAGCTCCTCATCGCAGCCGATGAAGGGATTGCAGCCGATTTCCTTCAGGGTGGAAGGGAAGGTCACCGCCTCGAGGAAGGTACTGTAGGCGAAAAGCTGATCGCCTACTTTTTCGACGCCCTCGGGGAGGACCACGGATTCAATATCGTCATTCCAGGAGAAGGCGCCGTCGGCAATTTCCGTCACCTTCAGGCCCTCCAGCTCGGCGGGAACCGACAGATCCGCCTCGCTGCCGTAATATTTCACGAGGCAGGCCGTCCCGCCCTCCAGCGGCAGATAATCATAGTCCCCGCTCTGCTGGTTGAACACTTCACAGGACGCACCGACGGAAGAACAGGCAAACAGAAGGCAAAGGATCATCAAGCCTGCCAGAAGCCTATTTTTCATCGCGCCAACCTCCTACAAAATCGTCATCTCCCATCATAATCGTTTTCGGCGCTTCCGTCAATGAAAAACCTGAATTTGGAAAGCAAAAACCCGTTTTTCCGGAAAGGCCGCGCCGGGACGGTATATAATATATAGGTAGAAAAATCTTGGAAAAAGCTTCCTTTTCCTGCCGGAAAATGGTATAATAGAAACGGCGTAACGACTTGATTCTGCAAGGGTTTACGGCGAGACGGAATGGCTGAAAAACCACCGGATCCGACAGGGACGGGGTTTCGGCTGAAAATAGCCCGTTTTCCGGGCAGTTGAGGTGCAAAAATGGCAGAAGAACTGGAACAGAATCTGGAACAGCAGGTTACCGCGGTGACCGCCGACTACGGCGAGGAGCAGATTCAGGTGCTGGAGGGACTGGAAGCGGTCCGGAAGCGCCCGGGCATGTATATCGGCTCCACCGACGCGCGGGGCCTGCACCACCTGGTGTACGAAATCGTGGACAACTCCGTGGACGAGGCCCTGGCGGGCTACTGCACGCAGATCAACGTCACGCTGAACGCGGACGGCAGCGTGACCGTCATGGACAACGGGCGCGGCTTCCCCGTGGGCCTGCATCCGAAGATGCACCGCCCGGCGGTGGAGGTGTGCCTGACGATCCTGCACGCCGGCGGCAAATTCGGCGGCGGGGGATACAAGGTATCCGGCGGCCTGCACGGCGTGGGCGCCAGCGTCGTGAACGCGCTGAGCGCGCATTTCACGGTGACGGTATACCAGAACGGGAAAATATACCAGCAGGAATACGCCCGGGGCAAATACCTCTACGACCTGAAGGAGATCGGAACCACGGACCGGACCGGTACCACGATCCGGTTCTGGCCGGACGTACGGACGGAAGAGAACCCGGAGGGCATTTTCGAGACCGGCGAATTCGAATACGAAACGCTGCGGAACCGGCTGCGGGAGATGGCCTTCCTGAACAAGGGGATCCGGATCGTATTCCGGGACGAACGGGGAGAAACGCCGCGGGAGCACGATTTCTGCTTCGAGGGCGGGCTGAAGGAATTCGTCAAATTCCTGAACCAGCACAAGCAGGTGCTCTTCCCCGAACCGATCTACACCGAGGGGATGAAGGACGGCATCCTGGTGGAAATGGCGATGCAGTACAACGACAGCTACGCCGAGAACGTCTACTCCTTCGCGAACAACATCGCCACCCCCGACGGCGGCACCCACCTGGCCGGATTCAACACCGCGGTGACCAGGGCGATCAACGACTACGGCCGGCGGTACAAGATCCTGAAGGACAACGAGCCGAACCTGAAGGGCGAGGACGTACGGGAAAGCCTGACGGCGATCATCTCCATCAAGATGGAGGATCCCCAGTTCGAGAGCCAGACGAAATCGAAGCTCGGGTCCGGCCAGGTCCGCGGCGTCGTGGACAGCCTGGTGACCGAGGAGCTCAGCACCTACCTGGAGGAAAACCCGACGGTGGCCAAGGCCATCGTGAACCGCTGCGTGGACGCCCAGCGCGCCCGGGAGGCGGCCCGGAAGGCCCGGGAGGCGACCCGGCGGAAGACCGTGCTGGAAAGCGCGTCCCTGCCCGGGAAGCTGGCGGACTGCTCGGAACGGGATCCCGCCAAATGCGAGATTTTCATGGTCGAGGGCGACTCCGCCGGCGGCAGCGCCAAGGGCGGCCGCGACAACAAGACCCAGGCGATCCTGCCGCTGCGCGGCAAGATCCTGAACGTGGAAAAGGTGCGGATGGACCGGGCGCTGGAAAACCAGGAGATCCGCGCGATGATCACGGCGTTCGGATGCGGATTCGGGGACCAGTTCGACGAGAGCAAGCTCCGGTACCACCGGATCGTATGCATGACGGACGCGGACGTGGACGGCGCCCACATCCGGATCCTGCTGCTGACGTTCTTCTACCGCTTCATGCGGCCGCTGGTGGAGAAGGGATACGTATACGCGGCCATGCCGCCGCTGTACAAGGTGACCAAGGGGAAGACATCCCGCTACGTCTACGACGACGACGAGCTGAACAAGCTGCTGGACGAGATTGGGCGGGATCCCAAGCCGGATATCCAGCGGTATAAAGGACTGGGCGAAATGAGCGCGCAGCAGCTGTGGGACACCACGATGAATCCGGAGACCCGGATGATGATGCAGATTACACCGGACGACGCGATGGAGGCGGACCGGCTGTTTACGCTGCTGATGGGGGACCAGGTGGAGCCCAGGAAGCTGTTTATACAGGAAAACAGTGATCTGGTGAAGGACCTGGATGTTTAAGGGCTTAAGGAGGCTTTCCGCAAGGTATCGCGCACGCACCGCAGACGGGATCCCCGTCCCGCGCACCGCGCGCGGCAGCGCCCCTTAAGAATCGATGAACTTACCGATCCGGCAAAGGATCTTGGCTTGTGAAGAGAGGTATTTCCTTCGGCAGCAAGGATTCTTATTGTTGATTTAGAGGAGAAAGTTTTCAAGATGATTCAGGATAAGCTGATTCCGGTGAATCTGGAACAGGAGATGAAAAAAAGCTTCATCGCATACGCCATGGCGGTGATTGTGGACCGGGCCCTGCCGGACGTGCGGGACGGGCTGAAGCCGGTACACCGGCGGATCCTCTACGACATGTCCGAGGAGCTGGGCATGACGCCGGACAAGCCGACGCGCAAGAGCGCCCGCGTGGTCGGCGACGTGCTGGGTAAATTCCACCCCCACGGCGACGCCTCCGTATACGACGCGATGGTGCGCCTGGCGCAGCCGTTCAACATCCGCTACCCGCTGATCGAGGGGCAGGGGAACTTCGGCAGCATCGACGGGGACGGCGCCGCGGCCATGCGGTACACCGAGGCCCGGCTGCAGAAGCTGACCATGCACCTGCTGGACGGCATCGACAAGAATACGGTAGATTTCTATCCGAACTTCGACGAGACCCTGCAGCAGCCCTCCGTGCTGCCGGCACGGTTCCCGAACCTGCTGGTCAACGGATCCAGCGGCATCGCCGTCGGCATGGCGACAAACATCCCGCCGCACAACCTGCGGGAGGTCATCGACGGCGTCATCTGCATGATCGACAAGCCGGACTGCACGGTGGACGACCTGATGGAGCACATCAAGGGGCCGGACTTCCCGACGGGCGGCCTGATCATGGGGCGCAGCGGCATCCGGGAGGCCTACCACACCGGACACGGGCGGATCACCGTACGGGCCAGGACCAACATCGAGGAGATGGAATCCGGGCGGAGCCGGATCATCGTGACGGAGATCCCGTACCAGGTCAACAAGGCCGTCCTGGTCAAGAAAATCGCCGACCTGGTTCACGAAAAGAAGATCGAGGGCATCAGCGACATCCGCGACGAATCCAACGACCGGCAGGGCATGCGGATCGTGATCGAGCTGAAGCGGGACGTACAGCCCCAGGTTGTGCTGAACATGCTGTTCAAGCACACGAGCCTGCAGGAGAACTTCGGGGCCAACATGCTGGCCCTGGTGGACGGGAAGCCCCGGGTGCTGAACCTGCGGGAGCTGATCTACTACTACCTGGAGCACCAGAAGGACGTCGTGACCCGGCGGACGAAATACGAGCTGGACAAGGCGAAGGCCCGGGCCCACATTTTGGAGGGCCTGCTGAAGGCGCTGGACCACATCGACGAGATCGTGGCCATCATCCGGGCCAGCAAGGATACCGCCACCGCCAAGGAAGCCCTGATGATGCGGTTCGAATTCTCGGACAAACAGGCCCAGGCGATCCTGGACATGCGCCTGGCCCGGCTGACCGGCCTGGAGCGCGAACGGCTGCAGGAGGAATACCAGGAGCTGGAGAAGACGATCGCCCGGCTGACGGCGATCCTGGCGGACGAGCACCTGCTGATGGAGCTGATCAAGACCGAGATCACCGAAATACGGGATAAATTCGGCGACGACCGGCTCAGCGAGCTGACCATCGCCGAAAACGACATCGACATCGAAGACCTGATCCAGGAAGAGAACATGGTCGTGACCCTGACCCATGAGGGCTACGTCAAACGCGTATCCTCCGGCGTATACCGGGCGCAGCACCGCGGCGGACGCGGCGTCAGCGGCATGAACGTCAAGGAAACGGACTACACGACCCAGATGTTCGTCGTCAACACCCACCAGGAGATCATGTTCTTCACGAACCTCGGGCGGGTATTCAGCCTCAAGTGCTACCAGATTCCCGAGGCGGGCCGGCAGGCCCGGGGCACGGCGATCGTTAACCTGCTGCAGGTCGCCGGCGGCGAGAAGGTCAGCACGATGCTGCCGATGCCGCGGGAGGCGGAGCAGGAATACAACCTGGTCATGGCCACGCGCAACGCGATGATCAAGAAGACGGCGCTGGAGGAATTCCGCAACCTGCGGAAGAACGGGCTGATCGCCATCGCCCTGCGCGAGGGGGACGAGCTGATCGGCGTACGGCTGAGCACCGGCAGCGACGAGATGCTGGTATCCACCCGGAAAGGCAAGGCCATCCGCTTCAACGAGCGGCACGTACGCAACGTCGGGCGGAACTCCATCGGCGTACGCAGCATGCGACTGGCGGAGGACGACGAGGTGATCGACATCGCCGCGGTCGAACCGGACACCACCGTGCTGGCTGTGACCACGCTGGGCTACGGCAAGCGGACCGATCCCGACGAATACCGGGAGCAGGGCCGCGGCGGCATGGGCATCAAGGCGATGAACCTGACCGAAAAGACCGGCGACCTGGCTGCGCTGATGTTCGTACACGAAGACGACGACATCCTGCTGATCACCGACGACGGGACGATCATCCGGAGCCGGGCGGCGGACATCCGCCTGTGCGGCCGCGACACCCAGGGCGTACGGATCATGCGGCTCAGCGAGGGCAGCACCGTCGTCGGCGTCTGCCGCGCGGAGAAGGAGGACGAGGACCCGGCGGAGGACGCCGAAGGCGCGGAAACGGCCGAAGGAACGGAGAACCCGGAAGCCCCCGAAGAAAACGGAGCGCCGGAAGGAACAGAAGGAACCGGAGCACCGGAAGCGCCGGAAGGAACGGACATTTAAGGGACTGGAGGAAAAGAAAGTGGAAGAGCTGGTCATTGAAGCGAAGCTGGAAAACCTGACCCCAGTACTTGCTTTCGTGGATGAATACCTGGAAGCCCGGGGATGCTCCATGAAGGTGCAGACCCAGATGGACATCGCTGTCGAGGAAGTGTTTGTCAACATCGCCAGTTACGCCTACGGCACGGAGACCGGCCTCGCGGTGATCCAGCTCCGGGAAACCCACGATCCCGAAGGCGTGACCGTCACCTTCATCGACGAAGGCATGCCCTATGACCCGCTGGCCAAGCCGGACCCGGACGTCACCCTCTCCGCGGAGGAACGGCCCATCGGCGGCCTCGGCATCTTCATGGTCAAAAAGAGCATGGACGACATGACCTACGAATACAAGGACAACCGCAACATCCTGACTCTGAAAAAGAATTTCTGAGCGCCGGAGAAGACCATTTCCCGGCACAGCAAAAGGCCCGCCCCCGATTTCCGGGGACGGGCCTGCGCATTTGGTATGGCTGTTACTGGCGGATATAATACCGCTCGCCGGCTTTCATCAGGTGGACGTAAGCCGCGGCGCAGCCGGCGGCCAGCAGGGCGGCGATGATCCCGAAATACGGCAGGGGAGCGACGACATGCAGCTTATCGATCAGCAGCCAGGACAGGGTGCCCAGGGCGGCCAGCATCGCCAGGCCGATGAGCATGCTGATCATGGTGCCGAAGTTCTGCTTGACGGCCTCCTGCTCCGTGACCCAGTTCAGGCGCGGGTTTTTGACATCCTTCGCCAGGGCCAGGCAGGACGTGATGAAGGTAAAGAGCAGCGCCAGGACGCAGGCCAGGATCGACTCCAGCCGCGCCAGGGGGAAGAGGAACGTCAGGGCGACGCCGGTGATCACGATACCGAGCGCCGAGAGGCCGTAGCCGACGATCAGCTTCGAATTCAGGTGGGTCCGGACGGAAACCGGCAGGCCCAGCATGAAGCTATGGCCCCGGCCTTCGCGGCTGACCGCGGTGGACAGGGCGGGGTTCATATCCCCCATGAAGCAGACGAAGGCGGCGATGGCACCGACGGTCAGGGCGCCGGGGATCTGCTGGAACAGGATTTCCAGGCTTTCGCCGTTGCTGCCGATATTCTTCCCGAGATAGAGGCCCATGAGGACGACCATCAGCGGGGGCATCAGGCAGACCGGGAGGATATTCGTGGCATAGGAGGGAACCCGGATAATCTGGAGGATTTCCCGCTTCACGAGGGCGGAAAGCGCGTTACCGGTATTGCTGAAGGCGCCGCGCTGGATGCCCTTTTTGCCGGAAACGGCCACCGGGGCTTCCGCCTGGATCAGGGAGAGCTTCCGATACCAGATCCCGAGGACGGCGACCAGCAGGACGAAGGAGGCGAGGCTCGCCGCCACGAACAGGACCAGCTGGCTCCAGTCCCCCATCAGGCCGCGGACAGCCCAGCCGGCCGGCGGGAAGATCTTCGTGAAGCCCTCGATACGGCTCTGGTTCGACATCAGGAAGGACTGCAGCATATCGCCGCCGGAGCCCGTATTGCCCATCATGCCGCCGAAGGACATCGAGAAGTAAATATAGCCCACCATCAGGACCATGCCGCCGACGGTCATGATCGCCTCGCGATGGCGCAGGAGCGCGGAGGCCCTGACCAGCAGGGTTGCCAGCAGGGCGCCGACGCAGATCGGCATCATCGGGGCGGCCAGCCAGACGAAGAGCAGGCGGACAAAGAAGAGGGGAGGCTGGGCGGTCCGGATCCCGTAAAGGATGCAGGCCGGCAGCAGGATCAGCGCGTTGATCGCGGTTTCGGAGATCCAGATCTGGACCAGCTTCGCCGCCAGGATGGTCCGCGGCTTCAGGGGCAGGGCCGCCAGAAACACGGAATCCCGGCTCAGGTACAGGGAGCTCATGACGAAGAAGAAGGCCAGGATCAGGGTACCGATAATCGAAACGGCGGTCGCGGCGGTGACGATCAGGTCCGCCAGGCCGTAAGGCGGCGTGCCCATCTTCATGAGCAGGTCAATGGCCTTCGTTTCCAGGTAGAACATGACGCCGCCCAGATAAACCAGCAGGAACGCATACAGGACGACATTCAGGATGGTCCGTTTTTTGCGCTTCGGGTCCAGGGTTTTCCAGTTTTTCGGCTTCAGGTCCGAATAACGGGAAAGCAGCTGCAGCCTCAGCAACGCGAAAAATGCGGTCATTTGTCTTCGCCTCCGTCGGTTTCCCCGTCGGTATCGGTCAGCTCCAGGAACAGATCCTCCAGGCTGGCACCGACTTCGCCGGAACGCAGTTCATCCAGGGTGCCCAGGGCCTTCAGGCTGCCCTCGGCGATGATGCCGATACGGGTACAGAGCTTCTCAGCCACCTCCAGCACGTGGGTGGAGAAGAAGACGGTGTTACCCTCGCGGCAATGGCGCATCATTTCCTCCTTCAGGAGGTGCGCCGCACGGGGATCCAGGCCGCCCAGAGGCTCATCCAGGATCCAGACCGGGGGATTATGGATCAGGGCGCCGATGACGACCAGCTTCTGCTTCATGCCCTTGGAATAGGAACGGATCTGGTTGTTGATCGCGTCCTCCAGGGAGAAGATGTTCAGGTACTTCTCGATATGGGCCTTCCGGTGGGAAGCGTCCACCTGGTACACGTCCGCCATGAAATTCAGGTACTCCATGCCGGTCAGCCGGTCATAAAGGTCGTTGCCGTCCGGCACGAAGCCGATCAGGCGCTGGGCCGCCAGCCGGTCCTGATCCATGCGGTGGCCGGCGATGGTCACCGACCCCTGATCCGGCGACAGAATGCCGGTCATGAGCTTGATGGTCGTGGTCTTGCCGGCGCCGTTCGGGCCGATGAAGCCGAAGAGCTCGCCGCCCGCGACGTGAAGCGTCAGGTCATCAACGGCCTTTTTATTGCCCTTGGAGTACGTTTTTGTGATGTTTTGCAGCTGAATCATAGCCTATCCTCCTATCGTTTCGCTACGGATGATATAGTACCATATTTGACCGTACAAATAAAGCTTCAATCGGAGAAAAATAACGGATGATAATTTGCGGAATCCGGAAAACCTCCGGGGGGAAGGGCGGAAACCCTTTCCAAAAACAGGTGATTACGCTACAATAGGAAAAAAAGAGGAGAAAAAAATATGAGGATCAGGACGATGCGGCCGGAGGACACGGCCGGGGTGACGGCGATCTGGAACGCGTGCACGGCGGCCGGGGAGGTTCTGTACTATCCGACGGACGGGGACGGCTTCCGGCGGAAATTCACGGAGGGTCCCGGCCGCGGGCCGGAGAACCTGCTGGCGGCGGAGGAGGACGGCCGGATATGCGGCTTCCTGCACGGAGTGGCGCCGGGGACCTTTCCCGGGGCGAAGGCCGGATGCGCCTACCTGACGACGATCATGGTCGCCGCCCCCTGCCGGGGGAAGGGAACCGGCCGGGCGCTGCTGGAAACATTCAAGGAGCGGATGGCGGAGCGGGGAGCGGAGACGCTGTACATCTCCAGCCTGAACCCGGTGAACCTGGAATGGCGCATTCCCGGAACGCCGGGGCACGACCACAACAACATGCCGGGGGCGGACACCGGATGCGCCGGATACGGCTTCCTGGAGAAGAGCGGGTTCACCGAGCGATACCGGGAGGTGGCGATGTACATGGCGCTGGAAGGATGGAGGCTGCCGCCGGCAATCGAAGGGATCCGGGAGCGGCTGCGGAGCGAGGGCATCGAAACCGGCCCGTATGACCCGGAGCGGAACTGCGGATTCGACCGGATGTGCGACGCCGTGGGCAGCGACTACTGGCGGGACGTGCTGCGGACGGAGATCGCGGCGTGGAAGAGCGGGAAGCCCAACGCGGACCCCCGGATGTGGGCGGACGGGATTCCCCCCAGGGGGCCGCGGACCCTGCTGACGGCGGTCCGGGGAGACCAGATTATCGGCTTTACGGGGCCGGTGGACCTGCAGAAGAGCGGACGGGGATGGTTTACGGGGATCTGCACGGATCCATCCTGCGAGCGGAAGGGGATAGCCACGGTGCTGTTCAACCTGCTGATGGACGCATTCGTCCGGGAGGGCGCAGCGTTCTCGACGCTGTTCACCGGGCTGGAAAACCACGCGCGGAAAGTATATGAAAGGGCCGGCATGCGGCCCGTCAGGGAGTTCAGCCTGATGGCCATGCCGCTGGAAGGGGGAAAATAAAAATGGCGAAAACGATTATGGCGGTCGGGGCGCACACGGGGGACGCCCAGCTGACCTGCGGCATGCTGCTGGCCAAGCACGCGATGAAGGGGGACCGCGTGGTCATCGTCGACCTGACCGCCGGCGAGCGGGGGACGCCCGCTGGATGGACGGTTCCTG
>Ga0265298_10002034_pt1 | contig 28991 bp, 23 predicted proteins | sample AusTroGonzalo_MG_3_FD_193486 | JGI IMG/M metagenome (GOLD analysis project Ga0265298, IMG submission 193486) | Bovine rumen microbial communities from tropical cattle in Woodstock, Queensland, Australia - Gonzalo_01 | ecosystem: Host-associated > Mammals > Digestive system > Stomach > Rumen ...
GCCATTCTCCGGCGCTGCCAGAAGGATCGATCCGGCAAAGAGCAAGACAAGCCCGGCAAACCAGTTTTTCATGGATCAGTTCCCCCTGTCGAAATAATATTTTGCTTTGATCGCCGTCGGAATATTTCCTGCCGGGAGGCTGAACGATTCGACATGGCCGTCCACCAGCAGCAGATTTGTCGCGCGCATGTGGCGGAAAATCCGGGAGATGTATTCGTTGCTGTCCCCGAAATGGCCTTCATCGGAAATATGGCTGTAGGTGTCCTGAATATGGACGATCCGGGAGGTCTTTTTGAACTGACTGATTTTCGTCGGTTTGTGCCCGGCATCGCCGTATCCGCCGATCCGGTAGCTGGCTCCGTAAGTGACCCGGACCTTGATCCGTTTGGAATCGTCCCCGACCCCTCCCAAAGTGTTGTAATTGGCATAATCCACCGTGGCTTTCAAGGCGTAGTCATCATAGATCTTCGGACCGTTGATAAACGGATAAAGATGCTGGAAGAACGCGTAGTTGTGCATCCCGGCAAACGGCAGATCCGAAGTCATATGAACATTCGACATGAAGCAGGGCGGGAAGTATTCCTTATAGGTATCCGCAAACTGGAAAGTGGCCAGTCCCATCTGTTTCAGATTGTTGGTGCAGGCGGTGGCATGGGCTCTGGCTCTGGCCGCATTCAGCGCCGGCAGCAGCATCCCCGCCAGAATCGCAATGATGGCGATAACGACCAGGAGCTCGATCAGTGTGAATAAAGACTGTCGGCAATAATGGTTGTTGGTGTTTCGACTCATTTTTTTTGTCTCCTTTTTATCAATTTCAAATTTGTATGGTTCTTCCTGTTAAAACGTTGATCATTTCACATGGACTGCATCCATGCCCGTCAAGTTTCAGCGCCCGTTGGAAACTGAACATCTTTGACAAGTTCCGGAACCTGAATTTCAATGCACTTTCCATCCGGATTGCGGTTTATGATGTTGCTGAAAACGCATTTCCGCAAACCGCCCGGAATATAGACGGCCCGCGTCGCATTGGAAATGATATTGGAAAAAGTGACATTGAAAATCGAGCATTCATATTGTTCCCCGTATGGAAGATTCGGTTCCCCGATAATGCCGATGCGTGCTCCGGCTTGTATGCTGGTGACGGTATGAAAATCCTCGGGAGAAGTATCGACGATCCCATCAACGGAAACATTCCTGATCTCCGCGCCGTTCAATGCCATAAGACGCAGGATGTAACATCCTCCGGCAGGATAAGCGAGCACATTGCGGATGATCACATTCCAGATATTTTTGCTTCTCCTGGAAAAATCGTTGGACATGACCTGCGTGGAATTCAGTTCGCCTCCGCTCCGTCTGCGTTGCGGCGAAGGAGTTGCAGTCAAGGCTATGACATCGTCGCCCGTCGTGCCGGTGATATTGGAAATGATCACATCATGACAGCCGGCTCTCAGGTTGACCCCGTCCTGATTTTCGATATTGTGATCGGCTCCGTCGATACTGCGGGTCATGCACGCGTGAAATTCGATACGGTCGATCAGGGCATGGGCACACGATTCCAGGGAAATGGCCCAGGCATGGGATTCCCTGATGCGGAGATTTTCGATGCTCAGATGATCCACATTCGCCATCAGGATGCCGATATTGCGCCAGTCGCCATGTTGCGATTCACCCGTTTTTCCCGCATCGGTGCCGTAACTGTGCCGATGCAGATCTTCAAAACTGGGAGGTTCGGCGCCGGTGAAATTTTTCGGACACGGACAGCCGAGGATTTTACCCCCGTCACCGGTCGCACGCGGATGGTCGGCGCCTTCCAGCACGGCATTGCCGATACCGCGGATATGGATGTCCGAAAGCGGTTCGATTTCCGCAATGCCCAGACCGCAGTTTGCGCTTCGGAAGAAATTGTCCCGGCAGCGATCCGAGAGTTTGATCCGGCAATCTTCCAGGATCACCGTTGTGCCGCCTGGAAGCAGCACGGCACGGTCCAGCAGCCACCAGTCCCGCTCCGGCTCCACATCCGAAACTCTGCGGCGGATGACGACTACATTGTCGCCGCGGTCACGGATGGCTGCTTCGATCCGTTCATTGTCGGATTTGCCGGAATATTTATTGACATCTTTCATCCGAATTATCTCCTTGCTGAAAAATATCAGTTGAATTGCGGACGATCAGCTTCGGCTTGATCAGCCGGAGCGTTTCCAGTTGGCCGCGATGGGCATGATTCCAGTCCAGCAGTTCGAATGCAGCGCGAAAATGCGCGTCCAGACAGGGATCGCAGCTGGTGACCGGAGGACAGGCGAATTCCGCCAGCGGCGTATTGCCGATCGAAACCACCGAAACATCTTCTGGGATCCGCATCGATGCTGCCCGCAGCGCCGCCATGGCGCCATACATGAGCGTATCCGTAGTGCAGAGGATCGCGGAAAACGAGGTTTTACGAAGCTGTTCCCGGACAGCCAGATAACTGGCGCGGATATAATTTTCGGGTTTCGCATCCAGTCCGATTTTCAGATCCGGATCGAAATCCTTTCCCATCAGCTTCTGCCAGACTTCCGCCTGAAGCCCGGCCAGACCGTCGCCCGCCTTTTCGCTCGAGCCCAGAAAAGCGATCCGGCGGTGTCCCAGACCATGCAGATGTTCCATCAGCAGCGAGATCCCGCAGGTGTCGTCGCATTGGACGCACGGAATGCCTTTTTTGAAGCTCTGACTGCTGAGCATCACAAACAGGTCGGGCCTTTCCAGGACCGCTTCCGCGCCGTCCAGACTGAACAGCGCCAGAATGGCGCCCTGATCCAGCCGGATATAGCTGCGGAGGATCTTGTCCAGTTCGCTTTCCGAGGCGGTGACCAGCCGGAATGCATGTCCCTTTTCCGCCGCGATCGCGGGAAGCAGCTGTTCGATCATCGACCGGATTTCCGGATCGTAACTGCGGCTCATCACCACATTGACCGGTTTCTGTTCCCAACAGCTGTCCGGAAAATTCTTCAGATAAGTTCCGGAGCCCACTTTCTTTTCCACGATCCCGCCGAGCGTAAGGTCGCGGAACGCCCGCCGCACGGTCCGGACGTTGACCTGCAGACGCTGGGCCATTTCCCGTTCCGAAGGCACGCGTTCCCCGATCCGGAACCGCTTCGGAGAGAATTCTTTGCATAACGTCTCATATATCAGATTATATTTGCAGACGTCTTCCCGTTTTTCCGTTGATTTGACCATTTTTACAAAGTGATGTATACAACATTTGTTTTGAGCATACTATATCGTAATTTTGCGGAATGTCAAGCGGGAAACGGAAAAAAGGAATGAATTTGTTTTGGGGGTGTCCGGTCACCGGACGCCAATGCGGTGCGGACCATGTTCCGGAGGACAATGCCGATCAGGCTTTTTTTCTGACCGCGGTCTTCTTGTTCTTCGGGGGCTCGATTGCGTCCGCAGGGCTCGCCGGGACGATGCCTGGCATTTTTGCCAGATAAATTCCGGTGTAGGATTTCGGGTTGGCGGCAACCTCCTCCGGAGTGCCCTGTGCGATGATCTCGCCGCCGGCGTCGCCGCCTTCCGGACCCAGATCGATGATATGGTCCGCCACTTTGATCACATCCAGATTGTGCTCGATCACCAGCACCGTGTTGCCTTTGTCCCGCAGACGGATCAGCACGTCCAGCAGCTGCCGGATGTCCGCGATATGCAGTCCGGTGGTCGGTTCATCCAGAATGTAGAGCGTATGGCCGCGCGGGATGCGGGCCAGTTCGGTGGCGAGTTTGACCCGCTGGGCTTCGCCGCCGGAAAGCGTGGTGGCGGGCTGCCCGAGCTGGACATAACCCAGTCCGACTTCCTGCAGGGTCTTCAGTTTCCGGTAAACGGGCGGCACCGGTTCGAAAAACTCCACCGCCTCGTCCACCGTCATCTCCAGGATCTCCGAGATGTTCTTGTGTTTGTAGCTGACGCTCAAGGTCTCCTTATTGAACCGTTTGCCGTGACAGGCGGAACAGGTCACATAAACGTCGGGCAGGAACTGCATTTCGATCTTGCGGATGCCGTCGCCCTGGCATTCTTCGCAGCGGCCGCCTTTCATGTTGAAACTGAAACGTCCGGGCCCGAAGCCGCGCATTTTGGATTCGGGCAGGGCGGCGAAAAGATTGCGGATGGTGCCGAACAGTTCGGTATAGGTGGCCGGATTCGAACGCGGGGTGCGCCCGATCGGGCTCTGGTCGATGACAATGGCTTTGCCGAGACTGCCCAGACCCCGGATCTCGCGGTGTTTGCCGGGCACGGTCGGATCGGCCATCTTGAAATGCTGGGAGAGGGCGGCGCGAAGGATGCCGTTGACCAGACTGCTCTTGCCGGAACCCGAAACGCCAGTGACGCAGCAGAAGGTGCCGAGCGGGATCTTCACGTCAATGTTTTTCAGATTGTGATGTTCGGCGCCGAGGATCTCCAGGAACTTGCCGTTGCCGGGATTGCGCTGCGCGGGGACTTCGATCCTGAGTTCGCCGGACATGTATCTGCCGGTGAGCGATTCCTTGGACGCCATGATCTCCTTCGGCGTGCCGGCCGCGACCAGTTTCCCGCCGTGGACGCCGGCCGCGGGGCCGAGGTCCAGCACATGGTCCGCCGCGAAAATGGTGTCCATGTCATGTTCCACCACGACCACGGTGTTGCCCAGGTCGCGCAGTTTTTTCAAGGTTGCGAGCAGCTTGTCATTGTCGCGCTGATGCAGACCGATGCTGGGTTCGTCCAGGATGTAAAGGACGCCGACCAGACCGCAGCCGAGCTGGGTGGCAAGCCGGATGCGCTGGGCCTCGCCGCCGGAAAGCGTGCCGCTTTCGCGGGACAGCGTCAGATAGGACAAGCCCACGTCCGCCAGGAATTTCAGCCGCGATTCGATCTCCTTGAGGATGTCTTTGGCGATATGCGCCTTTTCCTCGTCGAGTTCGAGACCGCGGACGAACTGCAGGGCTTTTTCCACCGAGAGCCGATTGAATTCGTAAATGGACAGACCGTTCACGGTGACGGCGAGACTTTCGGGCTTGAGCCGTTTGCCGTGACATTCCGGACATTCGCGGAAAGTCATGTAGCCCTTGAGACGTTCGCGGACGGATTCACTTTCGGATTCGCTCTGACGGCGCTGGAGATTGGCCAGGACGCCCTCGAACGGGCCGATGGATTTGTAGACTTTGCGTCCGACCCGGAAACTGAAGTCGATCTTTTCCTCGCCGCTGCCGTAAAGCAGCACGTGACGGATCTTTTCCGGCAGATCCTTCCACGGTGTGGAAAGCATGTCCGGCAGATGATAATGTTCGCCGACGCAGCGGAGGAGATGGTTGTAATAGATCAGGAGCCGCCGCGGCCCCCGCCGCCAGGCTGGAATGGCGCCGTTGCGGATCGATTTCGTGTCATCGGGGATCACCAGTTCCGGGTCCATGACCATCAGCGCGCCGATGCCGTTGCACACTGGACACGCCCCGAAAGGACTGTTGAACGAGAAATTGCGCGGCTCGGGTTTCGGGAAACTGACTTCGCAGTCGGGACAGGAGAAATGTTCGCTGATCTTTTCCTCTTTCCACTTCTTTTCGGCGGGCGATTTCTGGTCGGGCGAAGCGGATTTGTCTTCCAGCAGGACGACCAGATTGCCGCCGCCGAGCCGGAGCGCGGCCTCGACTGAATCGTTCAAGCGCGAGGACTCGAGCCGGCCGGTGATCAGCCGGTCCACTACCGCTTCGATGTTATGCCGGATCGTCTTGGCAAGAGTCGGAAGTTCCTCCCCGTCCAGCAGCAAGATCTTGCCGTCGATCCGGGCGCGGACAAAGCCGTCCTTGCGGATCTTCTCGAGCACATCGCGGTGTTCGCCTTTCTTGCCGGAAATATACGGGGCGAGGATCATCATCTGAAGGCCGGGTTCGATCTTCTGGAGTTTTTCGCAGATGCTCTGTGCGGACTGAGCCTTGAGGACGCGTCCGCATTTTGGGCAGTGCGGGGTGCCGGTATGGGCGTAGAGCAGACGCAGATAGTCGTAAATTTCGGTGACGGTCGCCACGGTGGAGCGGGGATTGGAGCCGGCGGAACGCTGTTCGATGGCGATCGCGGGAGAAAGTCCTTCGATATGCTGGACCTTGGGTTTCTGCATGCGGTCGAGGAACTGGCGGGCATAGGCGGAAAGACTTTCCACATAGCGGCGCTGTCCTTCGGCATACAGAGTGTCGAATGCGAGCGAGGATTTACCGGACCCGGAAAGGCCGGTGACCACGGTGAGACTGTTGCGGGGGATCCGCACGTCAATGGATTTCAGGTTGTGCTCTTCCGCACCCCGGATGATGATGTCATTCAGACTCATGATGGGAGATCATCCTTCCCGGACGGCGGCGAGGATCTCGGGCATGTTCCGTTCCAGATAGTCGGTTGAATACTGGAGCGCTTCCTTGGCGTTGGACGCCTGAAGCGCCTGTGCGGCGATGCGTTCGGCATCGGCCATGGAGATTTTCCGGATCAGGCGCCGGGCGTGGCCGATGGCGATGGGCGACATGCTCAGTTCTTCGACGCCAAGCCCGATCAGAATGGGAATATAACGCAGATCGGAAGCCATTTCGCCGCAGACGCCGGTCCAGATCCCGTTTTTCTCTGCGGCGGAAGCGGTATTGGCGATCAGCCGCAGCACGGCCGGGTTGGTCGGTTCATAAAGATTTGCCACATGTTCGTTGTTGCGGTCCAGTGCCAGGGTATACTGCACCAGGTCGTTGGTGCCGAGACTGAAGAAATCGACTTTTTTCGCGAAGATGTCCGCCATCAGCGCCGCGGACGGGATCTCGATCATGATCCCGATTTCCATGCTGCCGGCAAACCGCATGTTGCTGTCCTGCAGATCGGATTTGACTTCATCCACGATCGCCATGGCGCGGTCCAGTTCCGCCACCGAACAGATCATGGGGAACATCATCTTGATATTGCCGTAGCAGCCGGCGCGCAGGATGGCGCGGAGCTGGGTCTTGAAGATGTCCGGACGGGCCAGGCACATCCGGATGGCGCGCAGACCGAGGAACGGATTCTGTTCCTGGAAGGTCCCGATCGCCTTGGCCAGCTTGTCGCCGCCCAGGTCGAGCGTCCGGATGATCACCGGCTGGCCGTTGACCGATTCCGCGACTTTCCTGTAAACTTCGAACTGTTCGGCTTCATCGGGCAGCTGTTCGCGGTTCATGTAGAGATATTCGGTGCGGAAGAGGCCGATCCCGGCGGCGCCGAACCGTTTGACATCGGCCAGTCCGTCGGTGCTTTCCACATTGGCGGCGAGCTGGATCCGGTAGCCGTCGGTGGTTTCCGACTGGAGCTGGTTTTCCCGGACCAGTTCGGCGAAGAGTTTTTCCTGGTTTTTGGCTTTCTGCTGATACAGTTCGATGGTCGCCGGCTCGGGATTGAGCAGGGCGATGCCCAGAAAACCGTCCAGAATCAGTTTGTCGCCATTTTCCAGACATTCCACGAAATGGTTCAGTCCGACGATGGCGGGGATATGGAGCGAATGGGCCAGCAGCGCGCTGTGGGAGGTCTTGCTGCCCGATTCGGTGGCGATGCCCAGCACGTGTTCCCGGTCCAGCATGGCGGTTTCCGACGGGGTCAGGTCGCTGGCCGCCAGGATCCGCGGACCCGGCAGCTTGTCCAGATGATTGCGCACGGTCCCCTGCAGATGCGAAAGCAGCCGCGTGGCCACATCCTTGATGTCCAGCGCCCGTTCCTTCAGATACGGGTCGGGCAGGGCCGAGATCGTCGAAATATATTTCTGCATCACCTGCGAATAGGCATATTCCGCCGGCAGCTGTTTCTTTTCGATGACCGACAGGATCTCTCCGGTGAGTTTCTGGTCGCCGACGATCATGGCGTGTGCGTCGAAAACATTGGCTTCATGGGGTTCGAGCGAGGCCTGCAGCCGGTCCCGCAGCGTCTGTATCTCGGCCTGTGTCTCTTCCATCGCTTTCCGGAAACGGGCAGTTTCGCGGGGGACCTGCGCCGCCGGGATGGTTTTCACATCCTTGGCCGAAAGCAGCTCCAGTGAAGTCTTCTGCAGGATCAGCACAGTTCCGAAAACGATCCCCGGACTGGCCGGGATCCCGTGGAACATGATCTCGCGTTTCTGGGTCTTGTCCCGGCGGCGGATCTTCTTGGGGGCAGGTTCACTCTTCATCGAAACCTCCCGTGATGATGGAGCCGAGCTGTCTGATGGCGTTTTCCGCATCCTGACCCGCTGCGGTGACTTCCAGTCTGGTCCCCTTGGGGGCCGCCAGCATCAGCAGGGAAAGCAGACTTTTGCCGTCCGCGGTGACCCCCGAGGTGAGATTTTTGACTTCGACCGAGGAGGAGAATCCCATGGCACATTGCACGAACAACGATGCCGGACGGGCATGGAACCCCCGTTCGTTGACGATTTCAAACGCTGCGCTGGTTTTTGTCATGATATCGTTTTTCCGATGCTTTTTTCAAAAAAATCCGTTTTTTAAAGCGGTTTTTTCTTGCAATCCGCTTTTATCCCTTTAAATTACATCCATATTGCGATTAAATCAATACGGAGAAGACGGTATGACGGCAATAAAATCATCTTTTTTTTCATTTTTCCGCCGTTTCTGTCCGGTTTTGTTCCTGCTGACCGCTTTGCAGGCCTTTGCCGCGGATCAGAAATTCTGTTCCCAATGCCATAATCAGATCCGGCCGGGACAGCGTTACATGATCTCCAACGGCAAAGTTTTCTGTTCCCGGAAATGTTATATCCAGACCCTGCCGGAATGTACGATCTGCGGAAAACGTTCCTTCACCGGCGGCATTTACGCCATGGACCATTCCTTCTTCGCCTGCACCGACTGCATGAAACTGCCCCGCTGCTTCTCCTGCCAGTTTCCCACCCGCTCCGGGACCAGGCTGTCCGCCGGACGGGTCATCTGTGCGGAGTGCGGCATGACCGCGGTTTCCAGTCCCGCGCAGGCCGAAGCCCTTTTCCGGGAAGTGCGCGACACCATGCGTTTTTCTCTCGGGATCGTCACGAAACATCCGATCCGTCTGACCCTGACCGATCCGGTCACTCTGCATAAGCTTTCCGGCGCCGGGTCCGGCCAGCTGGTGGAACAGGGGCTTTTCCGCTACAATGTCGATGTCGAGCGGGTCACCACCCGCGATTACCTTGGACGGAAAACGGGAGAAACGCTTTACAAGAAAAATGAAACTGTCGATATCTATGTGCTGGATCACCTTCCGAAGATCCGCATGGAGCATGTCATGGCGCATGAACTGGCTCATGACTGGATGACCGCGTTTTATCCCGGCATCCGCGAAGATTGGATCAAGGAAGGCTTTGCCGAATATATCGCCTGGCGGTATAACCGGTATAAAAAACGCAATAAGCTCAATAACCGGGTCGAGAACAATCCCGATCCGGTTTACGGGGAAGGGTTCCGCCGCATCCGCAAGATCGCGCAGAACCGCGGTTTCGCCGGATTGAGAAAGTTCCTGGAATTCAAAAGTCAACAGAATCGGAAAAAGTGAGTCGCATCATGGCTGATCATCCATTCACCACCCTGGTTGTCGGGGACATCGGAGTCAACTGTTACCTGGTCCCTGGACCCAAATCCGGCAATCTTTATATCATCGATCCCGGTGATGACGCCGCGGACATCATCGCCGCGGCGAAGGATTTCACCTATTCGGAAGCGGTCATCCTGCTGACCCATGCGCATGTCGACCATATCGGCGCCTGCGGGGCGGTCGCCAGAAAACTCGGCATCACCAGAGTCTGCCTGGATCCTGCCGACTTCGAACTCTATTCCAGTCCGGAAAATCATCTTCTGCCATATCTGCCGCCCGCCAGAAATCTCCCGCCCGTCATTGATTTTTATCCGCAGGAGGATTTTTCCGTGATCAGGACTCCCGGCCATACGCCCGGCAGCGTCTGCCTCCGGTTCGCGGATTACAATACCCTGTTCACCGGCGACACGCTTTTCCAGGGTTCGGTCGGACGGACTGATCTGCCGGGCGGCAATTACGACGACCTGATGCGCTCCATCCATGAACAGCTGATGGTCCTGCCCGATGACCTGAAGGTCTTCCCCGGACATCAGTACTGGAGCACCATCGGCCGCGAAAAAAGCTCCAATCCGTATCTGGCCTGACGGGACCGGCGCCATGATCCAGATCTACACCGGCGACGGCAAAGGAAAAACCACTGCGTCAACCGGACTGGCTGTCCGGGCGCTCGGCGCAGGTCTGCGCGTCTTCTTCGCCCAGTTCATCAAAAACGGTTCCAGTTCGGAGATCCGTTTCCTGAAAGAGCATGGCGGCGAAAGGTTCACGTATTTCACGCGCGGCAGCGGCAAATTCATCATCGGCGATCCCCCACCGGAGGAATGCCGCCGCGCCGCCGAGACTTTGGAAGCATTGAATGATGTTTTGAATTCTGGACGATATGATCTTGTTGTTGCCGATGAGATCCTCGGTTCACTGCAGGCACGTCTCTTCGCTCCAAAGGAACTGAAAAATCTGCTGGATACGGCTGATGCCCATCCGGAGGTCGAACTGGTTCTGACTGGACGAAATGCTCCTGATTTCGCAGTCGAACGCGCCGGTTTGGTCTCGGAAGTCAGATGCGTGAAACATTATTACACCCAGGGGCGTCCCCCGAAAAAAGGCATCGAATTTTGATCCATCACATACTGAACAGGAGGCATGATGAACCGTCAGTTTCAATCCTATTATCTGGACAGTCCGCTGGTGAAAGGGCGGATCTTCGATATCTTCGAACCGGAAAAGATCACGAAGGACACCGCGGTGTTTTTCGTTCACGGCGGCGGGTGGCATGGCGGATCGCGCACCTTCTGCCATGAATTCATGCAGGAACTCAACAACCGCGGCTGGCTCGCGGCTTCCACCGATTACCGGCTGAGCGGCGTTACCGCTTTCGATCAGCTGCAGGACATCCGCGAAGCCTACGACCGGTTCGTCACCTGGCTGAAACAGCATGGCCGTCCGCTTCGAATCGCGGTTTACGGGGAATCCGCCGGATCGCATCTGGCTTCGCTGCTGCTTTATGCCGAGCCGGGTGAATGCGGCGAAAAATGTCAGCTGGAAAACGGCTGGGTGAAACCACTTCAGGGCATCCTGCATGCCACCCCGTATGATTTTCTGCCGAACGACTGGATGATGCCGCAGTTCTGGGCGACCATGCAGGGCATCGCGGGCAAGCCTTACAGCGACGATCCCGGCCGTTACGAACGGCTTTCCCTGAAAAATTATGTCCGGGAAAACAATCCGCAGACCTTCTTCATCGAAGCGGGCATGGAACACTTGTTCCCCTCGGAATACACGAGGGAGATAGCCGAAAAGCACCGTTCCATGGGGATCCGTTCACATTGGAAAGTCTATCCCCGCGTGGAACACGGATTCTTTTACGAGCTGAAACGCAAGGAACAGCTCGCGGCGTTCGAAGACCTCTGTCTTTTCCTGGACGGCAAACTGGAAACGTTCTGACCGTATCCGGTTTTTATTTCTGTCCGTAATAGGCGTTGGCGCCATGCTTGCGCTCGTAATGCTTGCGCACCAGTGTCTGCTTCAGCGGCGGGTTGTCCGGATGCAGCATTTTCGTCAGATATGCCATCTTGCAGAGTTCTTCCAGGATGATCGCATTGTCCAGCGCGGCCTGGCCGGTTTTGCCCCAGGTGAAAGGACCGTGTCCGGCCACCAGGACCATCTGCACTTCGGCGGGATCCAGTTTCCGTCCGGTGAACGTATTGATGATCTGGTTGCCGGTTTCGATCTCGTAATCGCCTTTGATCCGTTCGTCTTCCATGAAGTCGGTGCAGGGAATGGGCACGCTCATGGAATCGGCATGGGTGGTGCCCCACAGCGGCACATCGTACGCCGCCTGTGCCCAGGCGGTCGCGAAGGTGCTGTGGGTGTGGACTACGCCGCCGATGTTCGGAAACGCGCGGTAGAGCACCAGATGTGTCGGTGTGTCGCTGGACGGCCGCGCCGTGCCTTCGACCGGACGGCTGTCTTCCAGCGACAGGACGGGAATGTCCGCCACCTTGAGTTCGGAATACTTGACTCCGGACGGTTTGATCGCCATGATTCCGCGTCCGCGGTCAGCGATGCTGACGTTGCCGAAGGTCTGTTTGATCAGCCCCGAATCCGCCAGCTGCATATTCAGTTCATAGCACTGTTCGCGCAGTTCCCGGTACATGGTCAGAATTCTCCGAAAGAGTTCCAGTCAAGCTCGACCGGAGCTTCCGCATTCAGGATGGAATCCATGTGCATCATCAGCGGGAACTGTTTCGGATCGGCTTTGCCGGTTTTGGCTCCGCGCCGGAGGAATTCCGCCACGCGGGTGATGATGGCGACCGCTTCGAGCGTGACGCCGCTCAGGACTTCCTTGACCTGAGTGTATTTCATGCCGCGTCCGAGCAGAGTGCCGAGCCGGCGGGTGCGTCCGCCGAACACCGTCACATACAGGTCGCCAGCACCGGGCAGGCCTGCCACCAGATTCCCGTTGCCGCCGAGCAGATTCACCAGCCGGCGCATTTCCAGACAGCTCTGCGCGAACAGCGCGGCCTGCGGAGTGTAGATCGGATTCAGGTCCGGCGCTCCCGGAATGCAGTTTTCGGTAATGCCGCGCGCATCGGTGATCCCTTTTTCCTTCTCGGCCAGGCCCACCGCCAGGGAAACGCCCATCGCATAGGCGTTTTTCAGCGCCACGGAACATTCCACCGCGATCGTGTCGTCCGTGGGGATGATATGGTAATATGAGGTCCCGAAGACGGCTTTGGCTTTTCTGGCGGCCTCGATATCCTTGCTGCAGTAATAGACCATAGTATGTTTCCGGTCGAACATTTCGAAGCAGATGCACGGCCCGCCGACCGCGACGAATTTCAGGTCCGGACGTTTCGAGGCGAAATAGTGCGGGAAGACTTCCAGCGAGCCGTCCTCGGTCAGCCGCATACCTTTGGTGATGGAGACCACCAGCACGCCCTTGGGCAGGATCGGCAGGATGTTTTCCGTGAACCAGTCCACCCCGAAACTGCTGATGCCCGCCAGGATCACGTCCGCGCCTTTCAGGGCTTCCTGCAGTTCAGTGATATAATACGGCGTCGCCACGCCGGCGAAACTCCGTTTGAGCGTGGGATGGTCCTTGCCCGCTTTCAGGGCCGCGATGATTTTATCGTCCAGCGGCGAACCGACCAGACGCACCTGATGTCCGTTGTCCGAGGCCGGCCGCGCCATTGCCGATCCCATCATGCCTGATCCGATGATTGTGATGTTGCTCATGATCCTGTTCCTCCTGTTATTTCCGGTCCCGTTCAGCCAGGACCAATTCCGGGTTGTTGCTGGTCACACTGTCCACTCCGAACGCCGCCTGCCGACGGAATTCCTCGGCCGTATCCACCGGCCACGCGTCCACCTCGGTACCGACCGAATGGAAACCGGCCACCACTTCCGCGGATACGTTTTCGTGGTAGATCCCCACCGAATCGAAGATCCGGTAGTCTTCATAATCGAATTCTTTCAATTTGGTGCTGGGATTGCCGTGGACCAGGATTTCGGGATGCCGTTTTTTCAGCTCTCGGAGCAGGTTCAGGTGGAAGCTGACCAGCGTGAAACGGCCGGTCATATTCCGTTTGAACAGTTCCCCGAGCACCTGTTCGGCGTAATCAAGCGAATCCACTTTGAGTTCCACCAGGTGAAACAGCTGAGGGTTCAGCTTATTCGCCAGGTCCAGGACTTCGCAGAATTCCGGGATCCTGGTTCCGGCGAAACGTTCCGATTTCCAGCTGCCGAAATCCAGCTTGCGCAGTTCCGCAAAGGTCATTTTGGCGATCTCTCCGGTCCCGTTCGAGGTCGAATCGACCGTAGGATTGTGGCAGACTGCCAGACGGCCGTCCGCGGTCAGGTGCAGGTCATATTCGATCCGGTCGCAGCCCAGTTTGATTGCCGCCTCGAAGGACGGCAGCGTGTTCTGCGGATATTTTTCGAAAAATCCGCGGTGTCCGCAAATCTTGATTTTTTTCATGATGATGTCCCTTCCGGTTTGAAATATTCAGCCGTTACCATACTGCTTCGAAAAATAAAAACAATCATTTTTCTGCCATTCGATCATTATTTTTAAGATAAAATCGGTTTTTATGACTGTTTTTTTGACTATCGGTCATTGATTTTGATCGTTTTGATGTTATAGTAATGAAGAACCAAAGGAGAAACCGGCAATGAAACGCGACCGATTGCAGCAGATGGTGATCGATCTGCAGAGCCTGCGCGAGATCACCACCTTGCAGGCCTGCGAAAAATATCAGGCGAGCGAGGCCACGGTCCGGCGGAATTTCAATGAACTGGCGGAAGCCGGACTGGCCGTCCGCACCCACGGCGGGATCCGGATCCTGGAAAAACAGCAGATGCCTTCGGTGCCCTATGCGCTCCGCGAGACCTGGAATGCCGATGAGAAAAAGAGGATCGCCGCCGAGGCGGTCAAGCTGATCCGGCCTGACCATACGGTGATGCTGTATGGCGGTTCGACCATGGAACAGCTGGGATATTTCCTGAAAGACGGACGGATCATCACCAACTTTCCGGAACTGTGCCGGATCCTGCGGCTGCGTTTTCCCACGGGGGAGGGGCCGCAGGTGATCCTGACCGGCGGGCAGCTCAATTACCGGACCGGCCTGCTGGAAGGTCCCGCCCTGCGCCGTTCCCTGGAAAATTATCAGGCGGACATCGGTTTTTCCTCCGCTTTCGGCATGGACGGGACCGGTCTGCTGGACATCAGCGACGAATGTTCCGAACAGATCGCGCTGATGCTGGAAAGATCGGCGGTCCGGGTGATCCTGGCCGACCATACCAAATTCGGCAGAAAGAGTTTCTGCCGCTGTCTGCCGTGGGAGAAGATCGATATCCTGATCACGGTCTTCGATCCGGAAAATCACGAATATTACAAAGCGGTCCGGGAATGCGGCGTCCGGATCATTTTTGCCGATGCCGGCAACGGTAAGCTCAAGGAGAAATAAGATGAACGAGAAAGAATGCGAACCCTGGATCAAGGCGCCGGATAAACTGCTGGTGCTGCTGGCCGGACAATCCAACATGGCGGGCCGGGGCTATGCCGGACCCGATGACCTGACCGTGATCCCGAACCTGCTGATGATCCGTCCGGACGGCAAATGGCAGGCCGCGATCGAACCGGTCACGAAGGACCGGAAATTCATCGGCACGTTCAGCGCGTCCGGTGAAAAAATCGTCAGCGACGATCCTTTCGAAACCGTGCTGCCGCAGGTCGGCCAGAAGGTCTGCGGCGTCGGACCCGGCCGCACGTTCGGGCGTCTGCTTGCCGAAGCTGAACCCGGCCGAGCGGTCGGTCTGATTCCCTGTGCGGTCGGCGGCACCTCCGTCCGCGCCTGGATGCCCGGCGGATCCGATGACTGGGATCCGGATAATTTCCCGTATGATCAGGCGATCCGGAAAGCCTCCGAAGCGCAGAAAAGCGGCCGGATCGTTGCCGTGCTGTGGCATCAGGGAGAAAACGATGCGGTGAATCAGACGGAAAATTATCTGGAAAAACTCCGGACCGTGGTCCGGAATTTCCGGCGTGATCTCCAGCTCGGACCCGAGGTGCCTTTCATCGCCGGAGATCTGGCCTCCTTCTATGAGGAAAAAATCGCCGCGCATGTCGGCATTGTGGACGATGCGCTGGCCGCGCTGGCCGCAGAAGATCCGTCCTTCCTGACCGTCACGACCAAAGATCTGAAGGATCGCGGCGACCGGCTGCATTATGACACCGCGTCCCAGCATGAGCTCGGGAAACGCTTTTTCGCCGCCTGGCAGGATTACCGGAAAAAATTAATAACAACAAAATAGACGAACGAAGGAAAGGTTATCATGAAAGAACAGAATTCACCTTTTGCAGGGCTCCGGATCGGCTGGCTTGATCTCGGTGCGGCGGGCAGTTCGGAAATTTATTCCGATGGAAAACAACTGGAACTGAACTGGAAGAAAACTGCGGAAAACCGTTTTTCCGCGGAACTCGAGTTCGGCGGGCTGAACTTGGAGATCGTCCGGCTTGCCAACGGGATCCGGATCGAGAGTTCGCTTGACCTGACCGGAAAATTGCCCGAAAATGTGATTTTCACGCCGCTGCTGGTCCCGGAATGCGAACCGGATCATGCGTATTTCTGCGGGGAGAAAATGGGGCGCACGCTGACGGCGGAACTGCCGCTGGCGGAGCCGCGCGATTTCCTGGGCCGACATGTGAGTGCGCTGACCCGGAGCGGTGAGACGGTCATCATCACTTCGCCGCTGGTCCAGCATTATGACAACCTGTTCCGCGCGTCCGGCGAGTGCGGAAAAATGACCGGCTGGCGGATCGATTTCGAACTGTTCCACCTCGATCCGCCTCGGCACCTCGTGTTCGATCCGGTCACGGTCCAGTGCGGAGACGGACTGGATATCCTGGAACAATACGCCACGGACAACGCCGAAGTGAAACACGATTTTTCCGTCCCGCCCGAATGCGGCTGGAATTCCTGGGATTATTACCGCTGGACCATCACCGAAGACGAGGTGATGAAAAACGCGGAATTCATCGCGGCCGATCCCGTGCTGAAACAGCATGTGAAACGGATCATCGTCGACGACGGCTGGCAGTATTGCTACGGCGAATGGGAAGCGAATCCGTATTTCCCGGGCGGGATGAAAAAACTGGCGGAACGACTTCACAAGCTCGGTTTCAAGCCCGGCCTGTGGCTGGCTCCCGCGATCGTGGAACCGCACTGCCGCATCGCCCAGCTGGATTATGACATGCTGGGCTGTTCCGAGGGCGGACAGCCTTGTCTGGGATTCGCGTGCATGGAACGGAGGGGGTTCGTGCTGGATCCGACCGTGAAAAAATCGCAGGATTTCCTGACTGCGCTGTTTGACCGCTATGCCGGGATGGGTTACGAATATTTCAAGCTGGACTTCCTCCATGCCACGCTGACGGCGAAACGTTTCCACGACCGCAGCGTGCCGCGCTGCCGGATCCTTCCGATGCTCATGGAGGCGGTGGCCCGCGGCGTGGCCGGCCGGGCGGAGATCCTCGGCTGCAATTATCCTTTCTACTGCGGAAACACCTGCGTCCGGTCCGTGCGGGTCGGCGGCGATATCCATTCCCGCTGGAGCAATGTCTGCCACAACACGGTTTCTGCCGCCGGGCTTTTCTGGGCCAACAAGCGGCTGTGGATCAACGATCCGGATTTCGCCCTGTGCCGCAGTTTTGACACCTCGAACGACCCCGATATGCAGCGGCTGAGGCCCTGCCTTGTCTTCTGTCGTCCCGCCGATGAATATAAGTCTCTGTGCGATTTCAAGCTGGTCACTTCCAATCTGAATGAACAAATTGTCCTGCTTTCGCTCGTCCTCATGACGGGCGGCGCGGTCAATCTTTCGGACAATATGCCGCTGCTCACCGAACAGGGGGTGGAACTGGCGCGCAAGACGGTCTCCGCCGAGTCCGGCTACGCTTGCCGTCCGCTGGATATGTTCGAACACGAATTGCCGGCCTTTTGGACCCAGAAACTGAAGAAAGGCGGCCGGGTCCTGGTGATCAACTGGACCGACCGGGCACAGGAGATCCCGCTGGATTGGAACCGGCTGGCTCCGGGCGTGTCCGAGGTCAGGGATTTCTGGTATTCACGGACCGAAAAATGCATGGACCGCGTCGGTCTGGAACCCCACAGCTGCAAACTGTGGGAATTCTGAGGTCGTGATCACGGCCGTCCGCCGAGGCGGGGACGGTTTCCGGTCGAGCGGTTCCGCCAGTCACGCGGCGAAGATCCCATATTGCGCTTGAAATACCGTGAGAATGCGAATTCGTCGCGGAACTTCATCCGCAGGGCGATCTCCTTGAAGGAAAAGCCTTGTTCGATGAGGCTGAGACAGCGGCCGGTGACAAAACGGTCGATGAGCTGTTTGGGCGTGATGCCGGTGTCCGCGGTGAAGTGGCGGGTGAAATTTTCGCGTGAAAGTTTTTTCTGCGCCGCCAGATCTGAGACCGATGTCAGGGCGTTGCCGTTAGCGTTCAGAAAATCGGTCAGGTCGGCATATTTGCGCAGAGCCAGCGGCTTCCAGAAATCTTCCGGCTGATAATGGGTCAGCATGCGTCCCAGCATGGCATGGACCAGTCCGCCGGCCCGGACCGCGTTCTGATACTGGACGTTTGGTTTCTGCACCTCGAAAATCTCCATCAGCGGCCCGAATTCCGGCGGGGCGGGGAGTTCCAGCATGTGCGGACAGCCGGAAAAAAGTTCCACGCCCGGAAAGATTTCCAGCGTGGCCTGGATCGAAAGAAAATACAGCTGGGTGTCCAGCTGAAAACACGCCGGCAGGAAGGCCGGCACGAAATACATTTTCCCCGGGATCAGTTCGTATTCCCGGAAGGAATCGGAGATGGAATTTTCCGGCCCGTTCGGATTTTTCAGCGGGAAAAACATCCGGTTCACCGGCATGGGCGACAAACCGGCCGGATGGATCGGATAATAGCCTCGGGCGTAATGCCGCAAGGTGAAAAACGAACCGTTGAAGATCGAAATCAGGTCCGAACGTCCATGAGCGTTGTATCTCATAAAAATCCCCTTTGTTTCCGTCAATATACACTGGATTTTCATGATATGCAATCACAAAATGCCATGTTTTTGACTTTTTTTGCTATTCAAAAAATAATTAATCATGCTATTTTACCCGAAGACAGAAAAAATCGGGAGTCTGATCATGAGCGCAAAAGCATCCGAAACACCGGAAAAACTGCTGGTCCTGCTGGCCGGACAGTCCAACATGGCCGGCCGGGGTTATGCCGGTCCCGATGACCTGACGGTGATCCCGAACCTGCTGATGATCCGTCCTGACGGCAAATGGCAGGCCGCGGTCGAACCCATTACCAAAGACCGGAAGTTTGTCGGCACATTCAGTGCATCCGGGGAAAAAATCGTCAGCAAAGATCCCTTCGAAACCGTGCTGCCGCAGGGAGACCAGAAAGTCTGCGGAGTCGGACCCGGCCGCACGTTCGGCCGTCTGCTGGCCGAGGCCAATCCCGACCGGGTCGTGGGACTGATCCCGTGCGCGGTCGGCGGCACTTCGATCGCAGCCTGGATGCCCGGCGGGGTCGATGACTGGGATCCGAACAATTTTCCTTATGACAATGCCGTGAAAAAAGCCCGCGAGGCGCAGAAAAGCGGAAAGATCGTCGCCGTGCTGTGGCATCAGGGGGAATCCGACGCCAAAAAAATGACGCCGGAGTATACCGAAAAACTGCGCACGGTGATCAGGAATTTCCGGCGCGACCTCCAGCTCGGATCCGAGGTGCCGTTCATTGCCGGGGACATGGCCTCGTTCTATCCGGAAAGGATCGCACCGCACATCGATATCGTGGACCATGCGCTGGAGATCCTGGCGGAGGAAGACCCCTCTTTCCGTTACGTGCATACGAAAGACCTGACCCACCGCGGCGACAATCTGCATTTCGATACGGATTCCCAGCATAAGCTCGGGAGACGGTATTATGAGGCCTACCGCCAATTCAAGGCCGATCCAGAATCCTGCGGTCTGTGTGCCGGTTTGAAAAAAATCCCCGTATCAGGGACTGAAAATACCGTTTTTCATGGAGAACTGAAAACGGCAAAAAAGATTCCGCATCCCATGGTCTGGCAGTTCGATTCGAACTCGTTGAGAGGAAAGCAGTATCTGAAAGACCTTGATTTCATCCATGAACATATGCTGGTCGATCATATCAGTATTGCCTGTGTGGATGGCGTTCAGTTGGAAAACCTGCAGCAATGCCATGAAGCGATGAAAGAACTGGTCGCCCATGCGCATGAACTGGGGATCAAGGTGATTTTCCGGAATACCGCCGTGGAGGGTTTTTTCAATGCTCTGGTCAATTCCGCGGCTGGAACGCCGGTCGAAGTGGATCAGGCGCAGATTTTTCCGCTGGATCATGCCGATGATGCCGAAGGGATCGTCAATGATTATGAGTTGACCGCCGATGAAAACGGCTGTGCCGTGCTGGAACATCATGCAAAATGGGCCAGGAACAAGATCCGTCCGCTGCGGAACCGTCTGCTGAGAGTCTATGCCTTTCAAAAAACCGGCGACGGTTTTTATCAGCCGGGAAGCCTGAAGGATGTGACCGACTGCGCCCGCATCGTCAACAGCCGGACCGGATATGCCGAAATCGAGTTCGACGGAGGGAAAACCTGTGCAGGATCGACGCTGTTTTTCATGGTCGTCCAGTATTTTAACGCATACGAACTTTTCGGCGATTCCCAATGGCGTGCCATGAAGAAACTGCTGGATGCTTATGCGGATGTCCCCTTCAGCGGCATGTGCATGGATGAATTCGGCTATATCGTGCTGAATACTGCCGGCATCTCAAGGGGAGCCGAAGAACCGTTCCGGGGCAGGTTTTATTCCCTGCCGCAGGAAAACTATTATCGCGAAAAGCATCATATCGATCTGAAACGGCTCCTGTTCGACATGCGTTATGCCCCGGATGGTGACGAGGCGACCCGGATCCTGGCGGTCAACCGGTATTTTGAGGAATTGCGCGGTCCGGTCATCAGGCACGAAAAGTATGTGGCGGATTACACCCGGAAATTATGGGGGAATGATGTTTGTCTGTCCTGCCACAACACTTTCCATAATCATTTGAATAATGATGAAATCTGGAGGACCGCCACGGCCTGGTGGGATCTGCCGCGGGATTTCGGACATACCGATGAAAACATCGACTATCCGGTGAGAATGGGGATCATGCTTGCCGCCAGAGAACCGGTGATGTTCGACATGTTTTACTCCCGCGATCCGGAAGCGCATTACCGCCACATGGCGGAGGGTGCGCCGTTCAACTGCCGGGAATTCCACCATTCCTACAATGACATGGTCTGGGGTCAGAGTTTCAAGGATGTTGATTTCCTGAAGATGATCCGTCATTTCGATGCCGAAATCCGGGAACTGGATGATTTCCAGACCGCTTATCCGCATCTCGATCTTCTGATCATCTACGGTTTTTCCGCCCAGAACAACTGGTATCCGGACGAATCCGCGCGGAATCTTTGGGATATAGACGGAACTCTGCATATTCAGGAAAAATCCACTGAGATGTGGAATGCCGGTTACCGCTGTGCCCTGGTTCCGGACTATGCCGTTACCGACGGCAGGATCAGGTATAAAGACGGAAAGGTCTGTTTCAATGGACATGGTTTCACGCATTGCCTGTTCCTGTATCCCAAATATGCGAAGCCTGAAGTTTACGGTTTCCTGAATCAGCTCGGGGCAGCGGGGATTCCGGTTGCCGCGGTCGGTCGCGCGGATATTGATTTTTACGGCCGGCCTGCTTCGCTGACGATCCCGGTGTATCCGGATTTCTCGCTGGAGATCCTGGAAAAGATGAACTGTCCGAAATCCGCAATCCCGAACGGATGCGTGTATGAGGACGGCAGTTTCTGCCTGGTCAGCCTGAAAGGACTGCGTTATGGCGAGCCTGAAAAAGTCGATCTGGAAATCAGCGGCGTCCATTATTCCGGCGTCAATGCCGGGATCCTGGCCTGGAGAAACGGGGAACTGAAGGCGTCGACGCCGGGCGGGTCTCTCAAGGTGATATCTTGACATTTTCATAATAAATTTCAACAGGAAGGAAATACTGAAAAATGAAAAATCTGCTTTTGCTGGGTGATTCCATCCGCATGGGGTATGATTCCTTCGTGCAGGAAAAACTGGCGGGAAGAATGAACGTTTTCTTCCCGGAAGACAACGGACGTTTCGCGCAATACACGCTGCGCGCGCTTTCCGACTGGAAAGGCAAGCTTTCCCTGCCGGAAATCGACGTGGTCCATTGGAACAACGGCTTGTGGGATGTCCTTCACATGAATGCAAATTCCGCCGGCAGTGACGGTGAGACGGAAGGCAAAACGATCTCTCCGGAAAATGTCCCGAACGATATTCTTTTCGATGAGGACCCGCTGACGCCTCCTGACATGTACCGCTATATGCTCGGTCGGGTGCTGACCCGGATCCGTCAGCTGTTCCCGAAAGCGGAAGTCATTTTCGCCATGACTACGCCGGTGATCGAGGAACAGTCACGCTGGGCATACCGTTCCAATGCGGAGATCGATGCCTACAACCGGATCGCCCGCGAGGTCCTTATTCCGCGCGGTGTCCGGATCAATGAACTCGGCGATTTCGCGGCAAAGGAATGTGCCGCGCTTCACCGCGACTGGGTCCATTACAACGACGAAGGCAGCGGCAAGCTCGCCGATGAGATCATTCAGTTTCTGGAAAAGGAGAATCTGATATGAAGACCTATGCCCCGTTCGACGAGATCCGTCCGAAATTCGAAAAGCAGTATGAAAACACCGTGTATTCCACGGAAAACTGCTGGACGGAAGAGCAGCTCCGCGAGGCATGGGAGAACCATAAAAAGGAAAATCCGGACGAGGACCGGATCCTTGCCCGCGCCTTTCTGACCGCACTGATCCTGAACCATGCGCCGGTCGGGTTGGAAACCTTCAATCCGTTCCCCGGCAAATTCCAGACTTTCGGTCTGCTGAAGGAAGATTTGGATGCCGGCTATAAATTGGCCGGGGAAAAAGTGCCGGGCGTGGTCACCGGGGCGGCGGACATGGAACTGGGGATCGGCTGGATGGTGGACCGCAGCCATGTGGCGCCGGATTGGAAAAGACTGCTGAAACTGGGACTGCCCGGCCTGATCGGATGTGCGAAACAGGGAACTTCGCCGTTCCATAGAGCCGTGGTCATGGTTTACGAGGCGCTGGCGCAGTTCTGCCGCCGGGTCGCCGCCCTCAACGACAATCCGGTCTATGCGGAGATCGCCGACCATGCGCCGCGGACACTCCACGAGGCTTTCGCGCTGGCTTATGTGTTGCACGACGCCATCGAATTTGCCGGCGAAGAAGTCCGGACCATGGGACGCTTTGATTCGCTTTATATCGACTTCTACCGCAAAGACCTGGCCGAAGGCCGTCTGACCCGCGATTCCGCCAGGGAACTGATCAAATATTTCTGGATCGCGTTTTACGCCCGCTATCAGGGAAAACGGTTCGGCAAGAATTTCTGTTTCGGCCCCGATTTCAATGAACTTTCCTATCTGGGCATGGAAACTTATTATGAGCTGAACACGGTCGATCCGAAACTTTCCGTGCTGGTGCGCAATGATATGCCGCAGGATTTCGCCGAGCTGTATGCCCGCTGCATCCGCGACGGCCGCACCGCGATCGTTTCGCTCAATTATCAGGTGGTTGTGGATGGCCTGATCCGACATGGCCGGACTCCCGAGGATGCCAAAGATTTCATTCCGATCGGCTGCTACGAACCGGCGGTGGCCGGCAAGGAGGTCTCCTTGTCCGGTTCTACCCATGTCTATCTGCCGATCCCCGTGCTGAGCGTGATCGATTCCGGCCGGGATTACGGGACTTTCGAAGATTTCAAGACCGGATATCTGGAAGAATTGCGGCGGGTCTGCACGATCATGCGGGAGCGGCAGACCCTTTGCGATCTGGCCTGGAAATACGTCAACCCGGTACCGCTGCTCTCCGGCACGTTCGATTCCTGTCTGGAAAAAGGGCGCGACATTTCCGATGCGGGCGCGCTTTACAACACCGCCGGCTGTGTCTGTTCCTATCTTGCCGATGCCGTCGATTCGCTCGAAGCGGTCCGGTATCTGGTATATGAGCGGAAGCTCTGCACGCTGGCGGAACTGCGCCGGATCCTGAAAGACAACTGGCAGGGACATGAAAAACTGCGTGCGGAAGTATTGCGGAAATCCGGCAAATGGGGAAACAACGATCCGCGGGTCGATTCGCTGGCAGTCGAGATCGCTTCTTTCATCTCCAAACTGCTTTTCAATCTGCCCAACGGACGCGGCGGATTCTATTTTCCGTCGCTTTACGGACAGCTGGTGGTCGAACGCGGCAAAGACGTCGGCGCATTGCCCTCCGGCCGACTGGCGGGCGAACCCATGTCCAAAAATATGGACGCAGTCATCGGCATGGACCGGAACGGCATCACTGCATTGATGGATTCCGTGCTGAAAGTCGACATGCGGCAGTTCCCCTGCGGGACGTGTCTGGACATCATGCTGCATCCGACTTCGGTCCGGGGCGACGAGGGAATCGGAATCCTGGTGTCGCTGATCCGCACGTTCATTGCCCACGGCGGCAGCGGGATCCAGTTCAATATCTTTGACGCTTCCGTGCTGCGCGATGCCCAGGTGCATCCGGAAAAATATGAGAATCTGCAGGTCCGCGTCTGCGGCTGGAATGTCCGCTTCACCGATCTGGCTCCGGAGGCGCAGGAAACTTTCATCCGGGAAGCCGAAGCCGCCGGCGCTTGACAGAGGAGACCAGTCCAAGTGAATGAAGCCCGTTACATCGACATCAAACGTTTTGCCGTGCACGACGGTCCGGGAATCCGCACCACGCTGTTCCTGAAAGGCTGTTCCCTGCGCTGCATCTGGTGCCACAATCCGGAAAGCCGGTTCATGCAGCCGGAACTGGCGATCCATTATCCGAAATGCACCTGCTGCGGCGAATGCGCGAAAGTCTGTTCCTGCCATAAGATCGTGAACGGTGTGCATGAGTTCGACCGTGCCAACTGCAAAGCCTGCGGCAAATGCACGGAGGCGTGTCCTTCCGGCGCTTTGGAACTGTTCGGAAAAACCATCACCGCGGACGAGGCTGCCGCCAAGCTGCTCGAGGACCGTATTTTTTATGCGGACAACGGCGGCATCACGCTTTCCGGCGGCGAACCCCTGCTACATTGCCAGTTCTGCGCGGAACTGCTGAAAATGATGAAAGATGAAGGGCTCCATTGCGCGGTCGACACCTGTGGCAATGTGCCGTGGTCCGCATTCGAAACGGTCCTGCCGTTCACCGACATGTTCCTTTACGATTTCAAGTGTGCCGACTCCGAAAAGCACCGTCGGCTAACTGGGAGTGGGAATGAACTCATTCTGGAGAACCTGAAAAAACTCAACGGAACGGGAAAGAATATTGAGATCCGGATGATCATGGTGCCGGAACACAATATGTCGGAAGACGATCTGAGGGCGGCGGGTGCTTTTCTGGCTCCGCTCCAAAATATTTCAGCGGTGCGGCTGCTGTCGTATCATTCGCTGGCACGTTCCAAATTCCAGGCGGTGGGGCACCTGGACACCATGCCGGACGTGCCGTCGCCCGATGCCGAAACACTGGAAAAATGCGCGGATATCCTGCGCTCGTATTCGATCAATGCCGTCAATTCACTGAAATAGGAAAGGGTCAAACCATGGATCAGGCACGTTATGAAAAAGGGTTGAAACGTCTTCAGCAGATGAACAACTCCAGCACCATCGGTTCGAGGCTGATGGAGATCTCGCCGGACCTGAACGGTTACATCAAGGAATTCGCTTTCGGGGATGTGCACAGCCGCGAGGGGCTTTCCCCGCGCGACCATGAACTGGTGATCATCTCCGGGCTCTGCGCACTCGGTTTCGCCGCAGAGGAGATGCGTTCCCATATCAACATGGGGCTGAATGCGGGCCTTTCCCGGCAGGAGATCCTGGAAGTTTTCATTCAGCTGGCGGTCTATGCCGGTTTTCCGGCCGCGGTCAATGCCACATTCATCGCCAAGGAGGTCTTCGACGCCCGCGATGCCAAAGGGATCAAACCATAAAATCGGAGGTGGAAAATGATTTTCGGAACTTATGCACAGGATGAGGATTATCTCTGGAAGAAATTCCGGTCGCCGGAATTCGATCCGGCCACGGGTATCGACAAGGACACCGCTGCCAAGGAGATCTTGCGTTTCGCCAAGCTGGACGCGCCGATCCCGGTCATCAAAGCGCGCGGCTTCGAATTCCTCGCGGAAAAATTGCAGATCGAGGTCGATCCGCATGACTTTTTTCCGGCTTTCGGCTGCTGGGTGCGGGTCCCGCGTCCCATCGATCCGCTGCTGAATGAACTGCGCAGCCGCATTCCTTTCAAGCAGAAGGAATTATGGAATCTGCTCAACCAGTCCGGCGCGTCCAATATCTGGATCGATTTCGACCACTCTGTTCCGGAATGGGACCTGGTGTTCACGCTGGGATTTCCGGGTTTGCTACGCAATGCGATGGAATGGCGGGAAAAACACCGCGCGGCCGGCACGCTCGACGCCGGGAAGGACGCCTATTTCGAGGGGATCCGGATCACCTATGAAGCCATTCTGCGGATGATCGAACGTTTCATTGAACGGGCGAAGGTCCACAGGAACGACCGCTGCGATTTCGTGGCCGCCTCGCTCCAGCGTCTGCATGACGGTCCGCCGCAGAATTTTTTCGACGCCCTCCAGCTGATCTATCTCTATTTCATGTTCAGCGAACACATGGACCATCTGCAGGTGCGTTCGCTCGGCAACCTCGACTGGATGCTGACTCCGTTCTATGACCGCGACCTGAAAAACGGCACGTTCACCGACGAACAGATGCGGGAAATGTTCGATCACTTTTTCATGCAGTGGGGTTCGATCGACAATTACTGGGGCCAGCCGGTCTATCTGGGCGGGACGAAAGCGGACGGTTCCACGCAGATCAACCATCTGACGCATTTCATTCTCGATGAGGCCGCGAAACTGCATCTGCCGACGCCGAAGATCCAGATCAAGATCGCGAAGAACACGCCTGATGAATTCATCGACAAGGTTTTGGCCCTGATCAGGGATCAGCACCAGAGCATCGTGCTGGTCGGCGAGGAGGGGATCCGCCATATCCTGACCTCGCACGGTTTGACCGAGGAGGATGCCCGCACCTGCGACATCCGGGGCTGTTATGAGTTTGCCACGCGCGGACGGGTCCACTCCAACGGCACCGGCGTCGGACATCTCAACATGCTCAAGCCGTTCGAGCTGATCTTCAACGGGGGGATCGACAAGCAGAGCGGAAAACCCGTCGGCGTATCCGTGCCGCCGCTGGACGAGCTCAGAACTTTCGACGATTTCTATCGCCTTTATATTGCCGAACTCCGCTGGATCATCGATGCGAATATCAAAGTTGTGGACGATTTCGAGGCCTATCTGGACCGGATCAATCCGAGCAACGTCTTTTCCGCCACGATCCCGAACAGTCTGCGGACCGGGCGCGATGCCTTTTTCAACGGCTGCGACCGCAATAATTCCTGTCTGCTGACTACGGGTTTCGGTTCGGCGATCGATGCGCTCTCCGTGATGGAGGAACTGGTCTACCGGAAACGGGAGATCACGCTGGAGGAACTCGCCGCGGCGCTGAATGCGAACTGGGAAGGATTCGAAACACTGCACCGGAAGATCTGCAAGTTCGATGACCGCTACGGGAACGGCGTTCCGCGCGTGGACCGTTTCGCTCAGATGCTTTCACGTATGATCGGCAATTACGTCAACGGCCGGCCGAATTCACGCGGCGGCAGCTGGAGTTCCAGCGCCCATTGCGCCAAACAGTTCATCCACGAGGGCGCCAGGACGGGCGCCACGCCGGACGGACGCTTCGCGGGCGAGGAAATGTCCAAGAACGCTTCGCCGCGCATGGGTTCGGACACCAACGGCGTCACGGCCCTGATACGGTCCGTGCTTTCCGTCGATGCGGCCTCCTTCCCCGGCGATTTCCCGCTGGATGTGATGATGCATCCCAGTTCGGTGAAAGGCGCGGACGGACTTGCGGCCTGGCGGCGTCTGGTCCGGGTCTTTTTTGCCGGAAACGGGGCCGCGGTCCATTTCAATATCTTCGACGCCGAAGAACTCAAGGACGCGCAGAAGAATCCCGAAAAATACAAGGGACTGCAGATCCGTGTCTGCGGCTGGAACGTCCGGTTCACGGAAATGGCCAAATCCGAGCAGGACATGTATATCCGCCGCGCGGAAAGCATCACCGAATAAGCCGGTCCGGAAGACGGCGGTTTCCCCGGCGTCTTCCGGAAAAAACGTTTTTTTTTATTTTCCGGGGGTTGACATTTTCCGAAATGCGCTTATAATATAGGAGGTAGAACGTTCTACATAACCTTTGAGGAGCTTGGAAAATGGCGGTTACGGTACGGGATGTGGCAGCGGAAGCGGGAGTCTCTTTCCAGCTGGTCGCAGCAGTGCTGGGCGGGAAGAAATACGCCCATGCGTCGGCCTCCACCCGGGAAAAGATCCGGGAGTCGGCGCGGAAGCTGGGTTATGTGCCCAATGCGAGCGCGCGGATCCTGCGCGGCGACGCCAGCCGGATCATCGGTGTGCTGATCGATTCCCGCGCTCCGGAATCCATGTATGGAGTGCTGGCCGAAATCGAACAGCGTGCGGACGAACTCGGATACCGGATCCTCTCCGCGCAGGCGCATGACAATCCCGACAAACTGCTGCAGGCCTATTACTCCCTGAAACAGAACGGAGTCGACGGCATCATCTCCTTTTCCCATGATTATTCCCAGCTCGGCTGCCGGCTGGACCAGCGGCTCAAGGACGATCCGAAAATCGTTTTTGTGCTCAATACCGATGAACAGAACCCTTCCGCGGTCGATGTCGACATCAGAAGCGGCATCATCACCGCCGCCGGACATCTCCGCAGCCAGGGTTACCGCAAAACTGCCCTGCTGCTGCATGGAAACAGCGATCATGACAAGCAGCCTTTGAGCTGTCGGAAACGGATGGAAGGATTCCGGCTCTGCTGTCCGGACGGCAAGGTCTTTTTCCTGCCGACTTTGAATGCGGACCTGACAGAGCAGGAAAAGGGGATCCGGGATCTGGTCCGGGAGAAACTGATCCCCGGCGGATTCGATTCGGCGATTTCGGTCAATGATCTGCTGGCTGTGGTCCTGATGAACCAGCTGATTCACGAGGGGGTCCGCATTCCGCAGGATTTCGGCGTAGTCGGATGCGACAATCTGCCGATCGGGGCATGTTATCCGGTGAAACTGACCACCCTGTATTACGACCGGAAAGACATCGCCCGGAACGTTCTGGCGATCCTGCAGGAC
>Ga0265298_10002036_pt1 | contig 28966 bp, 19 predicted proteins | sample AusTroGonzalo_MG_3_FD_193486 | JGI IMG/M metagenome (GOLD analysis project Ga0265298, IMG submission 193486) | Bovine rumen microbial communities from tropical cattle in Woodstock, Queensland, Australia - Gonzalo_01 | ecosystem: Host-associated > Mammals > Digestive system > Stomach > Rumen ...
GTTGACTGCTTCTACTGCGTATGTTTTGTCAAATTGCTCGGGAAATGCCGTCACTATACCGGCAGCGCATACCGCCGATGTCAGTGCCGACAAAACTCTTTTTTTAGACATAAAAATGCCCCCCAAAATGTGAATAATTTGTTACTAACAAATTCTAATATCACCCTACTTTAAATTTTAGCTACTTTGTCTAAAACGTTCAACCCACAAAACGGATATTTGGTGGACAAAATCAACAAAAAAATACCAGACAGCCGAAACTGTCTGGTATTCTTGACTTTTTTACTGACCTTCGTGGAAGAAATAAGGAAGTGCGTCATAGATGTAATGACGTACCTGAGGCCACCAGTGAACGTTGCCCGGTGCTTCAAGGAAGTACAGATTGCCCTGTGAGAAGTCAGATGTGTAAGTAAATACATCAGTGTGCTTCTTGAGCTCGTTGATCATGGGAACCATGTTGTCATAAGCAAGATCCTTGGTACCGGTTGCTGCAAGAACGAAATACTCATTCTGTTTGAAGCCGGAGTTCTTTGCTGCACCAATTACCTTGTTTGCGCCATCCCAGCAATGACCTGACAGAGGCATGAAGTATGCGATAATGTCAAGGTTATTGTTGAAGTTTGCCCATGTTGAGCCGCCGCCCATTGAGAAGCCGCCGTATGCACGGTGGAATCTTGAAGCCCTGAGTCCCTCAATCGAGGTATCCTCTGCATATGTTGAATACTTATCTTCAACATAAGGGATTATGCTCTTGCGCATTTCTTCCCAGACGCCGTCAGCACTGGGCGCCTTGTTGAATGTAGGAGTAACAACGATCATTGGCTCAATATCGCCGTTTGCGATCATGTTATCCAGCATAATGTCAATGTTGATGTTGTCATCGTTGAAGCAGGTCTCTTCGCTCTCTCCGCCGCCGTGCATCAGATAGAATACGTTATACTTCTTTGATTCGTCATAGCCATAGGGCAGATATACGTACATATTCTTGTTGCCGTTGATGCTGTTGTAGTTTTCCTTGACAACAGTACCATGCTGTGCAGGCTGACGGAAGTAGCTGTCCGGAGCTGCCTTATACTGGAGATTAGCATTGTAATCGAAGTCAGACTTTTCTGGCTCAGGTGAATTGTCGGGGAATTCAGTCTTTTTACCCATGAGGTACTCGCAGATGAGAACGAAATCGTTGAGCTCGAACTTACCGCTTCTGTCAACGTCAGCAGCCTTTCCGCCAAGCTCTTCGTCAAAGCCCTTGGTGAGTCCCTTTCTTGCAAGAGCAAGATCGAAGCCGTTTACCTTGCCATCGCAGTTGATGTCTGCGAGGTTGAAGGTCTTGCCCTTAGCGCCCTTGATGATAGTGCCGGCATCCGCGATCTTTACATCGTCAACGTAGAAATCGTTCGTGCCGCTTGCTGTCTCGAGGTAGATGACCATATCGGTAGCATCCTTGGGGAGAGTGAAGCTTGAATTTGCAAGCTGTACCCAGTCGCCCTTGAGAGCGTTCGCCTTTGCGATCTTTGCATACTTAACTTCATCGCTGGAGTCCTTGTACTGGAGCGTGAAGTAGAATGTCTGCATATCCTTGCCGGAGGTGTACTTGATATTGGAGCTGAAGCTGTATGTCTCGCCAGCTTTGAAGGATGAGCCGAGAGCAACGCTCGCGCCGTTCCAAGCATCGCTTCTGTCAACGACATAAAGCGAATTTTCGCCGCCGAATGACTCGGTGCCAACTGACTTGATGCTTGCTCCGCCTCTGCCTTCCCAGCTGTCGTCTCCGTTCTCGAAGCCGTACTCAGCCAGAATCTCGCCCTTGCCGGAGGAAGCCTTTGTAGTGGTAACAACAGGAGCTGTTGTGTTATTTTTGGAAGTTGTTGTAACTACTGATGAAGTAGTTGAAGTTGTTGTGGTAGTGGAGCTGCCGCCGGAGCCTTCAAACTTCCACCAGTCCATGTTGAGGAGGTAATCGCTGCCGCCTCTGAATACTAAATAGAGGTCGTGCTTGCCGGATACCTTGACGTTAGTGGAAACTTCCTCCCAATTCTGCCAGCCGCCTGTGCCGCTGACATCGAGCTTGCCGATAACAGGACCGGTCTTGCTCTCAGTGTGGAGCTCAACAGTTCCGCCGCTGCCGTTAGCAGAAACGCTTGCGATGAATTTATCAGCGCCGTCGCCGAAATCAACTCCGCTCACCTTGATGTAGCTGCCGTCCTTGATATTGCCGATGTTTATGCCGCCATCCGAGCATTTTTCGGTCTTGACGCCCTCGCACCAGCAGATAGTCTCAGCCTCTACTCTCTCGAAGGGATTGAGAGCCTCGATCTGGTTGGGTCCGTTTTTAGTAGACTTGATTACGGGGATAGTTCCGTCAGCATTGTATGTAAACTCCTCACAGGCGGCACTTCTGTTGAATGATCCGCCTCCGGGAATACCGTTCATATGATAGAACGAGTAGGAGTGTCCTTTATAGTCGATGATACCGCCGTGTGTGGTGAAGCAGTTTGAGCCCTCATGTATCGTGCCCTGATGTGTCCACGGACCTGTTACGGTCGGACCTGTGCAGTAGGAGATGCTCTCGCCTCCGAAACCGTCTACCATGGAGGCAAAAACAAGATAGTAGAGTTTATCATGCTTGTATATCCACGGACCTTCAGTGTATTTCGTACCCGGCTTGAGCGACAGGTTGAAATTCTGTATCTGACCATCCAGCGTTACCATGTCTTCTTTCAGCTTGACATAGTAGCATTTCGGATTTCCGAACATGAGCCATGCCTGACCGTCATCATCTACAATAACGGTAGGATCGATGTAGTCCCAGTTAGGACCGCAGAGAGGCTTGCCAAGGACGTCCTTATAAGGTCCCTCAGGCTTGTCGGCAACGCCAACGCCGATAGCTCTTCCGCCGCCGCCCTTGTTTGTAGTGGTGAAATAGAAGTAATACTTGCCGTTGCGCTCGATACACTGGGAAGCCCAGGCATCGTTCTTATTGCACCACGAGAATTCTGCATCCTCAAGGAAGCAGCCGTGGTCTGTCCAGTTCTTCATATCCTTGGTGGAGAAGCACTGCCAGCCTGTCATGTAGTAGAAGTCGTTGTTGCCATCACGGTCACGGCCTGTGAATACATAGAGCTCGTCACCGAAAACGACAGGTGCGGGGTCAGGAGTGAAAGATGTCTGTACGATAGGGTTTTCCGCATATCCGACCTGCGGAACATATGCTGCCATTGAAGCGAGCGTCATAACGCCGGCTATCGCAGCTGAAATAAATTTTTTCATTTCAGGTTCCTCCTTTTACATTTGTCATGCTTCAGCGACCGATAAAGGCGAGATGTACGCACCAAAATCACCTTTTATGCAGGTTGGTCTGCTCAATATAAAACAGATCACAGTTGCTGCTGCAAGAATGTTAAAATACTAAATGAATACACGTAAGCTAAACGCTTTAAATAAAGAAGTCACCAGCAGTCCCCCGCTGCCGTGTTCCTTAATGTTAATACCATATTAACAAATATTTAAGGTTTCTTCAACCTCTTTTTTGAATAAAAGGTGGACATAACGAATATCAAAGTGAAATTTGTTCGTACATTATTTAGTCGTTTCGTCCACCTTTTCAAAAAAACGTGAGTTGTATTGTATGAAAGTATGTTGTATAATTAACATAAAGCAGTATTATGACCGGACAAATTTTTAATCATTTCTGTCTCTTGTACGGCTCTCTGCTAAGGGGATATTAAAATTTGCCGCTTTTTATGCGGCACACAAAGGAGGAACACCATGAAAAAACTCATCACGCAGCTTGTCTCAGCCGGAACAGCTGCCGCCCTCATCGCAGGTACCGGCAGTCTTTTTTCGGATTCGCCTGTTATCAGGCAGGGAACCGCTCATGCTGCCAGCCGCAGCATTGAGGACTTCTCGATCAGTGACGTTACTATGCTCGACAGCTATTCCACAAACGCTTTCTCAAAGGAACTGAAATACCTGCTTTCCTTTGACAATAACCGTCTGCTCGCAGGCTTCCGCGAAAACGCCGGTCTGAACACCAACGGCGCTAAGCGCTACGGCGGCTGGGAAAACACCAACATCGCCGGTCACTCGGTAGGTCACTACCTTACAGCTATCGCTCAGGCATACCTCCACCCGGAGCTCACAGAAACCCAGAAAAGTGAGATCCTCAGCAAGATAAAAACGCTCATTGACGGTCTCAGGACCTGCCAGCAGAACTCCAAGGGCAAGCCAGGTCTCATCTGGGCAGCATCTCACCCCTCAGGCACCGGAGTCGAGGTGCAGTTCGATAATGTTGAGGCGGGCAAGGCTAATATCATAAACGAGGCTTGGGTGCCGTGGTACACCATGCACAAGCTCATTGCCGGCATCGTAGACGTTTATAAAGCCACCGGCTACGCTCCTGCCAAGGAACTCGCCTCCGGTCTCGGTGACTGGGTTTACAACCGCTGCAAAACCTGGGACAGCCGCAAACACAATACCGTTCTCTCCATCGAGTACGGCGGCATGAATGACTGTCTCTACGAGCTTTACCTTATCACCGGCAAGGACAACCACGCCGTGGCTGCCCACTATTTCGACGAGACAAACCTCCACGAGGCTGTTCTAAAGGGCGGTACCAACGTCCTCAACAACAAGCACGCCAATACCACTATTCCTAAATTCATCGGCGCTCTCAAGCGCTATATCGCCCTCGACGGCAAGACCGTCAACGGTGAGAAAATAGACGCCTCACGCTACCTCCAGTACGCCGAGGCATTCTGGGATATGGTCATCTCCCACCACACCTACATAACAGGCGGCAACAGCGAATGGGAGCACTTCGGTGCCGATGACATCCTCGACAAGGAACGCACCAACTGCAACTGCGAAACCTGCAACTCCTATAATATGTTGAAGCTCAGCCGTGAGCTCTACAAGATAACCGGCGACGTCAAATACATGGACTTCTATGAGGGCACCTACTATAACTCCATTCTCTCTTCACAGAACCCTGAGACCGGCATGACTACCTACTTCCAGCCTATGGCTACCGGCTACTTCAAGGTTTACAGCTCACAGTTCGATCACTTCTGGTGCTGCACCGGAAGCGGCATGGAGAACTTTACCAAGCTTGGCGATACTATTTATATGCACAGTGACAATACCCTCTATGTAAATATGTATCAGAGCTCTATCCTCAACTGGGCTGACCAGAATATGAAGATAACTCAGGAAAGCTCCATACCCGACGGTGACACCGCTACCTTTACCATTGACGGCAGCGGTGCTGTGGAATTCCGCTTCCGCCTCCCCGACTGGAAAGCCGGAAACGTTTCTATCACCCTCAACGGAGAAAAATACAGCTACAAGACCGTGGACGGCTATGCTCAGGTGACCGGCGACTTCAAGTCAGGCGATAAGATAGCCCTCACCATACCTGAAGCCGTTGTCGCCTATTCCCTCCCTGACAAAAATACAGTGTACGGCTTCAAGTACGGTCCTGTCGTACTTAGCGCGGAGCTTGGCAAGCAGAACATGGCTACCGGCTCCACCGGTATGTGGGTTACCATACCCAAGGAGGCAGTTGCGCCCTCCCAGAACATCAAGCTCTCAAAGGAAGGCTTGTCAGTTACCTCCTTTATGAAGAACATAAACGACCACATGGTCAAGGACGCTACCTCGCTGAAATTCACTCTCAAGGATACTGATGCTAACCTCACATTTACGCCCCACTACCGCCAGTACCAGCAGCGCTACGGCATCTACTGGAACTTCCTCAGCAACGGCACAGTGGTGGAGGAAAAGGAGCCCCGCGCTAAGGTAGTCGTTTCGGATACGGTACAGCCCGGCTACGGTCAGTACGAGAACGATAACCTCCACAATATGCTGGAATACAACACTCAGGGCGTAACCGACGATTCCACCTACCGATACGCTAAGAGCGGCGGCTATTTCAGCTACCGCATGGCAGTGGATACTACCGCTCCCCTCACGGCTCTGACGGTAAAATTCCGCAAGGCGGACAACGGCAAGACTATCCGCATCCGCGTGGGCGATGCCATACTCTACGCGCAGGAGCTCGCTTACAGCGGCACTGACGACACCTACGATGTAAAGCTCATTATCCCTCAGGACGTCCTCGACAGGAATTTACAGCACATTACCGCCGACGATGTTGAGTACGATGTGCTGGACGTTACCTTCTCCTCCGACAACGACAAGGAATCCGCCAAGGTATGCGATTTCATCTACATGAGCGCCGTTACTCCCGACTACGAATACGACAGCAGTGTAGCCTACTTCGTTGACTGCGGCGACCACAACACCTCTACAATTTCCGGAAGAGACAAGTTCGGCTTGTTCAACTGCGTTACCGAACAGCTCTACGGTGCAGACGAGGTCACCGGCGCAGAATGGGGAATCATCGACGACGCTGCCGATAAGTACAACGGCGCCTCCAAGAGCAAGGGCATCTACACCTCAAATACATGGCCGGATGAGAACAATACAGCCGACGGAAGAGACAAGACCGCAAGCTTCCGCTACACCAAGAACCAGTACGAGAACGACATCGCCAGAAATCTCAGCTACGGCTTCACTCTCCCCAAGGGCAAATACACCGTGGAGATGAGCTTCAGCAACCCGTGGAGCTGCTCGTCAGATCCCTCTGTATACGCTACCTCCGGTTCAATAAAGAAGAAGGCAGTTGCAGAAAAATGTGCAGTCAACGGTACAGCCGTCAAGGGCGAGGTCGAGGTTGACGAGAGCGGCAAGCTCCGGCTGGACTTCACCTCCGAGGACAAAGCTATCAACCTTAACTACATCATTATAAAGTTTGCCGGCGAGACCTCCTATCCTGTGAACGGCAAGCGAGGCGATGTGGACCTCAACGGCACCGTAAACGACAAGGATGTTGCCCTCCTTCAGGGCTATCTCCTCGGCAGGAACGAGCTCACATGGGAACAGGCTTACGCATCTGACATAAGAGCTGATCTCAGGCTTGATTCCTTCGACCTCATCACCCTCAGGAAAGCCTCTCTAACTTAATATATCACCCAGAGCCGCAGCTCCCCCAAACAGCTGCGGCTCAATTTTGTCCACCTGAACCATACTCAAACGGAGCTTCCGGGACACATTTTGTATGTTGGCATTACAACTACGAGACAAATCGCAGAATTGTATCGTCAAAAATTGTGTAAATCTGCGCTTTGTCTACCAAATGAGCATTTTGTAGGTTGTTGCAGCCCGTGAAATAATGTACAATATCTATATGGGATATTAAGTTTGTACCGCTCCGCACATCCCCCTCTCTGAAGTGCGGAGCACCAAGCAGCAGACTCCGCCGCCCGGCGTTTGCTGTACTTTCTCAAAGGTGGTGCATCATTATGAATTTTAAAAGCTTAGTCAAGTCAGGATTCGCTCTGCTTCTCGGAGCTTCCCTGACTGTCAATCAGTGTTCGGCTATCGCTCCGCTGAATACCGCTGTTGCCGCTGATACCTCAGGTACCGAGTTCTACGTTTCCCCCGACGGCGACGACTCCAACAGCGGCTCCTTCGACTCTCCGTTCAAGACTCTCACTGCCGCAAGAGACGCGGTAAGAAAGATCAACGGCAGCATGAGCGGCGATATTACCGTTTACCTCAGAGGCGGCGACTACCGCATTACCGAGCCTGTCGTTTTCGATACCCGTGACTCCGGACAGAACGGCTTCACTATCTCCTATCAGGCTTACAAGGACGAAGTCCCCGTTATCAACGGCGCCGCACAGGTCACCGGCTGGACCAAATACAACGACAAGCTCTGGTCCGCTCCTCTCGACCGCGACTATAAGCTCCGCAACCTCTACGTCAACGACAAGCGTGCCAATATGGGCAGCGTTACCGTGAATTCCAACAGCGGCTACGGTCAGTACCATATCACTGCCGGTCAGGCTGACTGGGCTTGGGACTCCGGCACCAAGGACGACGGCTCTGTTTACGGCACAAACGGTCTGCCTAAGATTGAATCCAACTTCGACGACATCGAGATCATCAACGGTACTACATGGAACGAAAACATCGTCTGTGCCCGCGACGGCAAGTACGAGAACGGCAATCTGGTGCTCCTCTACCAGCAGCCCTACGGCGCTATCGCCCAGACTCCCGGCTGGGGCGCAGGCTTCTCCACAAAGGGCACTCACACCCTTTATAACGCTTTCTCCTTCGTGAACGATCCCGGAGAATTCTACTTTGACAAAAAGGCAAAGACTCTGTTCTACTACCCACGTCAGGGCGAGGATATGACCTCCGTTGACGTTGAGGCTCCTATCGCTGACAAGCTCATCGTTATCGAGGGCAAGTCCACCACCGAGAGAGTTTCCAATATAAGCTTCTCCGGCATAACCTTCGCCAACACGGACTATATGCTCACAAAGGTAGGCGACTCCTACGGCAAGACCACCTGTCAGGCTGCTCAGAGCTACACCGCCTTCGCTGACTCCAACTGGCATAAGTATAAGTACGAAATGGCTGATACTCTTCCCGCTGCCGTTCACGTTACAAACAGCAGTTCTATCAGCTTCACAGGCAATGTTATAAAGCATACCGGTGCTGACGGTATCTCCATGAACAACGATGTTGTCGATTCCAATATCACCGGCAACTTTATCACCGATATCACCTCCAGCGGTATCACTATCGGTCACCCCCAGCACGTCTACATAGGCGACGCCGCCGGAAACAACCACGAAAAATTCCCCAAGGGCGTTGAGGGCGTCTGCAAGAACGACATCGTCGAGCAGAATCTCCTCTACGACATAAGCGTCGTTCACGGCTTCGGTGGCTGTGCAGCTATCACCACCTACTACGGCGACTCTATCCAGATAATGCACAACACTATCGAAAAGACCGCCTACAACGGCATACACCTCGGCTGGGGCTGGTGCAACTTCAAAGACAGCACTACCTGCCGCGATAACAAGATATGCTACAACAGAGTCATAAATTCCCTTAACCGTCTCCACGACAGCGGCGGTATCTACACTATCGGTCAGATGCCAACCACCTATATCAACGAGAACTACATTCAGGGAATCCCCGCAGCCGCTCAGTGGCAGCCTACCTACGGCCTCCACAACGACGAGGGTACTGCGTACATTGTAGAAAACGACAACATCCTTGAGATAAGCCCCAATGTTACCTACACAATCAACTGCGAGGAGTACGGTGACAAGCACGATCTTACCATCAAGCGCACTTACGCTACCGTCAAGAAAATGGGCAAGAACCCTCCCTCCTCCGACATCGACGATCCTATCGTGGTATCCGATAACGTATGGCCGTTCGCACAGTATAAGTTCTGTCTCAATTCAGGTATCTCAGATGATTACCGCAGCCTCATGCCCACATGGCTCAAGTCCGAAGCAGATCAGGCTTTCCCGGCAAGCTGCGCTACCACCTGCGACAGCAAGCTCCCCATAAGAAAAGTCAACGGTACTGTATGGATAGCTCCCGACGGCACTACCGACTTCAAGGCTGGCGCTGATATGACAAAGGCAAGAGGTACTGCCGGAAGCATCAAGACTCCTTCCAAGGAGGGCGAGTACAAGATTTACGTCCTCGACTCCACAGGCAAGGTGCTCAGCAAATCCAACCACCTCCTCAGACTTAAAGGCACAGGAAGCTTCTCCGATGACACTGATGTTATTGAGGCTGAGGACTGCAATTACAAGTCCGGCATTGACACCGAGAACTGCGAGGAAGGCGGTCTCGACGTTGGCTACATTGAGGACGGCGACTACATCGGCTTCAAGAACATCAACCTCACAGATGTAAACGACGTTGATCTCCGCGTTGCTTCCAACGGCTCCGATTCCGTTATTGAAATACGCCTCGACAGTCCCGACGGCAAGCTCATCGGCTCACAGAATGTGGCAGTCACCGGCGGCTGGCAGAAATGGACAACTCTCAACTGCAAGATAGAACCTACAACCGGCAAGCACGATGTTTACCTCGTATTCACCGGCGGCGAGAGCTACCTCCTGAATATCAACTGGTGGCGTCCCAATGCCCCAGAAAGACCGGTCATCTACGGTGACCTCAACGGCGACGGCATAGTAAACGGCTTCGACCTTGCTCTTATGAGAAAGGCTGCCGACGAGGGCGACACCGAGGATTTCACTGCTGCTGACCTCAACGCCGACGACGTTATTGACGCAGAGGATCTCCAGCTCCACAGAGACTACCTCCTCGGCAAGATAACCGAATTTCCCGTGAACTGAAACAATATAAGGCCCCTGCGGACAAGGGATATAAAAAAGCAGATACTGATCTAGTATCTGCTTTTCTTTTTGTAATGAAGCAATTTTTGTAAAAGTTCTGTTAATTTTTGAGTACCGGAAGTGACGGTAACGCGCAGTTTGTACAGACAAGTTCATATTAAGTAAAACTAATGACTGATCAGCCTCTTTACGGATATTTATCCGCAACTTACGAAAACACGTAAAATGGGTAAAATAGTACATCCTCCAAAAATGATTGACAAATTTTGCGAATTTCTATAACACTTGACAGATATTACCATTGGTGGTAAAATGGTGATATAGTATAGTGAGTTACTATTGCGATCCGCTTGTGGGATGCGGTAAATGTGTGTATCATTGTGTGACGGAGGTGATCTTTATGCTTGAAATGACTGCCCTGCATTTGCAGTTTTATATTTCGGCATTTATGGTATGTCTTATCATACTGCTGTATACTTCTATTCAGGGACGCTTCGACCGTTTGCAGAGCAAGCTTTTTGTCGCCATGGTGTCGGTGCTCCTTGTAAATTCCATTACATCAATCGCCTGCAAGATAAGCGAACCCTATGCAGTTGAGACCGACGCCGCATTCACTGCCATGAAGGTCTTCACGTTCCTGTATTTTCCCCCGCATACGGTGCTTACCCCGATGTTTGCGTACTATGTGCTCTCAGTCACAGGTATGATGAACAAATTCTCCCGCAAAGACCATATGCTCTTCCTTACACCGGTGGTTCTCGTGGAGCTGATGGCTCTCCTTAATCCGTTCACGGATTGGGTGTACAGCTTCAGCGCGGACAAAAAATTCATCAGGAACACCGGAGAAATCTTCCTGTATCTGTGCGCGGCATTCTACTTTATATTTGCAGTAGCGGTACTGCTGCTGTCGTGGAAGGCCATTACCAGAAAGCGCCGCAAGTCGCTGCTGTTCTTCGTAGTGCTCGTGGTGAGCGGAGTTATGGCACAGCTGCTGTTCATGGAACTGGAGGCGGAGGTGTTCTGCGAGGCTCTGGCTCTTATGGGCGTTATGATAACTGTGGAGAACGAGGAGGAGCGTATCGACTCCGACATCGACGTGTATAACCGCAAGGCTCTGAATATGGACCTTAAAAACCATATAGCCAACAAGCAGCGCTTCTATGTTATCTGCGTAAAGATAACAAACCCTGAGATAATCCAGAGAGTTACAGGTTCGGCAAATTCTGACATCCTCATTGAAATGGTGACGAATTACCTGAAAGGCGTGATTCCACGGTACTACATATACCACACAAGTCCGGATACCATAGTGCTCACGCTTATGAATCCGGAGGCCGCAAAAGCACAGGAGCTTGCCGAGAAAATAAGCGGACGTTTCTCTCAGGAGTGGATATGCAAGGACACTTCTGTAATGCTTAATTCAGTGGTCATGGTGGCGAATATACCGGACGACCTGAAAAGACACAAGGATGTGTTCTATATGGCGGACAGTCCTGTGCCTTCAAACAACACGAAGCGTATACTTGCAGGTGCTGACCTCGATTATCTTGTGAGAAGAGTCGCTGTCAAGAGCGCCATTCAGCGCGGACTTACATACAAAAACTTCGAGGTATACTACCAGCCGACTTACAGTCTCAAGGAACTGCGTATCTACGGTGCTGAGGCACTGATACGCCTCCACGACACCGAGATCGGAAATGTGTTCCCGGACGAATTCATCCCCATTGCCGAGCAGATAGGTCTTATCGACGACATAGACGATTTCGTGCTGGAGGAGGTCTGCGCTTTCATCAAGAGCGGCATCCCCTCCGAAAAAGGCATAACGGGAATAAACGTAAATCTTTCGGTCATCCAGTGCATGAGACCGGATTTCGTCAAGCACATCCTTGATATAGTGGAAAAAAGCGGCATTGACAAGTCTATGGTAAACTTCGAGATAACTGAGTCGGTAGCCGCAAGCGATTATGACGTGCTGAGCTCAGTTGTGAGCGAACTCAAAGCCAATGGTTTCCAAATCGCAATGGACGATTACGGTACCGGCTATTCCAATATGCAGTCGCTGTTCACGCTGGATTTTGACGTTGTAAAAATAGATAAGAGCATCCTCTGGGAGGCTGAAAAGAGCGAACTCGGCAGGATAATCCTCGAAAACAGCGTCAGGATGATAAAGCAGATGGAGAGAAAGATACTCGTAGAGGGCGTAGAAACTATGGAACAGATAGCTCTGCTCAGAACACATTCAGTAGACTATCTCCAAGGCTACTATTTCTCACGTCCGGTGCCCAAAAAGGACTTTATCGAAGTTATAAGCCGCAATAAAAATGCATAAAAACAGCGCTGCATAAGCAGCGCTGTTTTGCTATGCCTTATTTATCATCATTATCAGAAGCTGTTATCTGCGACATTACCTTAGTCTCGTTATACCTGAGGAAAACTATCCCTCCAAGGAGGCAAAGCACAGCTGCTATTACGGCAGTGAGCCTGTAACCCATGCCGCTGTTCCGTCCGATACCCGCAACACTGGTGAATATCAGCAAACCCACAGACTGTCCCAACTTGAAAGAAAAAGTTCTCGCTGCATAGAACATACCGTGACGGCTCTCACCGGAAACAAGCTTGTCCTGTTCGGCGATATCAGCCACCACAGCCTGCGGAAGTATACCAAGTATCGCCATTGGCAGCGCAGCCATCACAGCAATAAGGATTCCGTATGCCATGCCTGGAAGAGGAGTCTTTCCCGCAAAACCTGTCACCAGAAACGCCAAGGAAAAATCCGCGAAAGCAAAGGCAATGAGCTTCTTCTTTCCCACTCTCTTGGACAGCACGTTCACTGCCGGATAAAAACACAGCGACAGTATGGACATTACCATAAAAAGCACAGTGGAGCTTGAAGCGCTCAATCCGAGAAGCTCCGTGACATAGTAAAGAAGACCTGTCTGGAAAAGCGTAAGAGCTATCCAGTAGAGCACGTCCGAGGCAACAAAGGTACGGAATTCCCTGTTCCTGAATGTGGAAGCAAGGGACCTCAGCGCAGGTGTTTCGCTGGGGGAAGTATCTGCGTACTTGTTCTCGTCTATAAGGAACGACGGCACGAGCATACATACCACAGCAATGACTGTAAGTATGGCAATAGCCGCACGGTAGCTTCCTGCATAACCAAGACTGTCCCTGAACATTTCAGAAATGGCAGGCACTACATACGCAAGAGCTGTTCCCATAAAATATGTAAGGGAAATGTAAGTTGAAAGGTTTATTCTCATCTCCTGAGTCCTGCCGAGCTCCGGTATAAGAGCGTTGTAGGGGATGCAGTAGCACGTGAGACAAAAATAGAACAAAATCACGCACACAGACAGCGCTGCAACATTTAAAGGGCTACTGCCGTTGACAGGCGAAATGAACATCAGAACCGTTACCAGACCGAATGGCAGAGCAGAATACCTCATAAAGGGTATCCTGCGTCCGAGCCTGCCTCTGAAGCGGTCAGAAATGCCGGCAATGAGAGGATCCGTAAAAGCATCAAATATCCTTCCAAAGCTGGAAATTATTCCGATAACTGTAAAAATTATGAAGGTCCTCTGAGTTATGAATATCTCCTGTCCCTCAAAAAGAGCGGTTTCTCCGGGATGATAGAAAAACACCAGAAGATTTGTAACTATACCCGACAGGATCGCCCAGCCAAGCTGTCCGACTGCAAATATCCAAAGGACGCCGTTCGTCGCGGTACATTTACCGGAAGGCATGATTATACCTTCCTGAGATACATCACGGCACTTTCAACTATAAGTGAAAGCTCCTTCTCACCGTCAGAAAAGTCATCGGAGGGAAGTATCTCCCCCTGTATCAGCTTCTTGCTGAGTTCCATGAGAGCATGGCAGAATGTAAGGTAAAACAGCTTGAAATCAACGTTCTCGCGTATTGTTCCGTCAGCTACTCCAGCCTTGCAGGAGGCTTCATAAACAGCAAAGAAATTGATTATGGACTGCTCGTACTCAGCAAGCTCTGACTTGGGTATGTTCTCCTTTATGACCATAAGGTCGAATTCGCCAAGCAGCTTCATGAAATCCTTATGAGCGCTGTAAAGCACTGTGTACATCCTCATAAGGTCGGTCACTCTTTTCAGACCGGTCTGTGCGAGAAAGACTTCGGATTCAAACACTCCGCTGAACATACTGTTGAGCTCGTTCCAAAGATGAGTCATCGCAGCTATGGTGATACCGGTCTTTGTGCCGAAGTATCTGTAAAGAGTTGCTACTCCGATTCCGCTCTCGTCGGCAATGTCGGTCATCTTCACATTGTCGATGCCGTTCTTCAGGAACATCTCTCCGCTTACGGCAACCGCACGCTTGATTCTTCTGTATTTCATGTTTTCGTGAGAAAATTCGCTTTTCACTTGACAAACCTCCTTAGTTATGATATAATAATGATACACTTAGACTATCAATTGATAGACGTCTGCTTCTTGATAGACAGTCTATCATATTTTTTTGCCCGTGTCAAGTGTATTTCCCAATTGTTTATAAATTCTTAACATTTCCAGTACAGCAGGAGGCTCCGCCTCCTGCTGTACGCTATTATAAGCACGGAATCCACTCGCCGTTTCACGGCATACAATATTTGTCACCTGTTCGGCTTGCTATTTTTTTTATTGTATGATATAATGATACTGTTCATGGAGCTGTCCGCTGTGCCATATCTCCGATATGGCACTGTTGCGAAGCAAATGCGCGTAAGCGCGGACAGCTCCGACAAGCGCTGCGCGGCTCCGCCGCAGACTGCCTCACGGCAGTCTGCGCAAATGCCAGCATTTGCGGCAGCGCATACTATATAAGGAGTGTTACCATGAAAACGATTTTTATTATAGGCGCTATGCCTTCTGAATTAGTAGACATCCGCAATACCCTCAAGGACGCGGAAATAAAGCATTTTTCCGGCTTCGATTTCTATATCTGCCAGTACAATGGAAATACTGTCATAAATGCCTGCTGCGGTATCTCGAAGGTCAATGCCGCTATCTGCACTCAGGTGGGAATTGATAATTTCTCCCCGGACTACGTTATCAACGCCGGTATCGCCGGAGGTATGAACGATAACGTAAAAGTCTGTGACATCGTCGTTTCCAGCGAGGTCCTCCCTCATGACATCGACCTCCACTTCCTGAAGGACTATCCCCCATACTGCGGTATATTCAAGGCTGATGATTCCCTCATAACCACTGCCGAAAAGGTCTGCAAGGAATTCGACGTGAACTCCTTCCGTGGAAGAATCGTCACCGGTGACGCTTTCATCACAAGCACCGCTGTAAAGGCAGACATCCAGAAGAGACTCGATCCCTACGCCGTTGACATGGAGAGCGCAGCTGTCGGTCATTGCTGCTTCCTGAACAAAATGCCATTCGTAAGTGTAAGATGTATCTCTGATAACGCTGACGACGACGGAGCAATGTCCTTCGACGAGTTTGAAAAAATAGCCGCCAAGCGCGTAGCCGAGATCGTTCTCAGAATGACCGAGCTCCTGTGAGGTGCTTTATGAAAAAAATCATCTCACTTATTTCCGCTGCTGTTTCTGCCGCCTGTGTCTCTTTTTCAGCCAGTGCTGCCACAGTGCCGGACGACTATAAACCTTCCCTTTATTTCAAGCCAACATCTGCCGAAAATGCCGAAATACTGCTGGAGAACAGAGTGTACGTCAACAGGGAGAAAGCCAATGGCGGCGTCAAAGTCAGGACTTCTTCCTACTACATTGACGAGGCTGTGCTCACCGGTCAGATCTATGCAAAATGGCAGTGCGACAGCGAATACATCACACTTAACGAACTCACCGATCCCATTACCGAAGTCGGAACTGCTCCGTATTCATACTTCAAGATCCCGGAGGCTATCGGTCTTACCACAAAAAACGGCTCCAACTTCATGTGTGCGAGCTATTCAAATATGCAGGTGGAGCCGCTGGCACTCTCCGGCGAAACCTCAGACAGCTACCCCCTCGCCTGCTTCACCGTAAACGCCGATGCCTCCATCCCCACAGGTACCTACGAGGTATATTACATCACTGATATTCCGGATAGGTACTGCACCATAGCCTACCGTCTGCCCGGCGGAGGCATACGCAGCGTCAATCCTGACAAGGATCACGTAAAAAGCCTTTACATTGCGGTATCAGACCGCGAAGCCGGAGATGTGGACAAGTCCGGTATCTTCGACGCTTCCGACGCTGTCCTCGCCCTGAAGGAATACGCTGCCCGTGCATCCGGCTCCACCGTCCTAACGGCTGAGGAAAGCCTCGCTGCCGATGTCAACGGCGACGGCATGGTCACTGCCGTAGATGCTTCCTATATCCTCAGATATTACGCATATCTGTCCGGCGGAGGCAGCGGCTCTGTCTCAGATTTCCTGAGAAAAGAAATTTCAGAATAAATGTCAAAAGCCCTGAAGCGGTCATTTCCGCCTCAGGGCTCATTCTTTTCATGGACGTATTTATTGCTTTCTTTTCTTAGGCGTCGGCAGCTCGTCTGCCATAGCGCTCAGCAGCTCCCTCAAAAATTCCTTGGAATCCACATTCTCTACCAGCAGCATTTCCTTTGCTCCCTCATACGGCAGCTCCCGCGGAGCCTCAGGCATCAGGCGTTCAGCGGGTTTTGTCGGCTTCACAAGGAATCTGTCGTCATAAATGCCGCCGACTATCTTCCCCTGATAATAAATTATGTATTCTCCCATCATCGCCCTGTACGTTATATCGCTCAGGTCGGAAAGCTGTTCCAGAATAAATTCCAGATATTCCCTGCTGGAAGCCATCTTCTCACCTCTCTGTTTTTAGTTCTGGTCTCATTATACATTGAAACGCCGCCTTTGTCAATGCGCTCAGCATTTTTAACTCGCCTTGCCATTTACGACATATTCCGCAGTTTGTCTGCATTATAATTATTAGTACACACTGATAAATGTCAAGCTCATTTGCTCTGAAGGGAGGTATGCCATGGAAACAGTTTATATAGACGTGCTGCTGATAATGAACATATACGTGAATTTTTTCCTCCTCAGAACCACCTCCGCCCTGACTCATTCTCCGCTTTCCACCGGAAGATGTCTCGCCGCTTCAGTGTACGGCAGCCTGTTTTCTCTGCTCATACTCGCTCCGGAAATGAAGGTATTCCTGTCCGCAGCTATAAGACTCTCCGCTGCTGTGAGCATTGTCGCCGCTGCCTTCGGTGTCCGCAGCAGCAGACGCCTACTGCTGAACACTCTGGCTTTTTTCGGCTCGAATTTCATTCTCGCCGGTACTGTTTATGCGGTCTATTCGTGGTTTGCTCCGGATTTCATGCATTTCAACAATTCCTACTTTTACATAGACTTTTCTCTCATTATTCTGGTGCTTACCACCTCAGCGCTCTACGCTGCCGTCCGCGCAGTAAGATTCTTTCTTGACAAAGCTCCGCCGGGCTCAGGCTGTTATAAGGTCACTGTCCGCTATAAAAAAAGCATTGTCACCATGGAGGGTATAGCGGACACCGGCAACTCCCTCGTGGACTTCTTTTCCGGCTCGCCTGTTATTGTCTGCGACAGGGAGAAATTCACTGTACCGCATGATACGGAGCTTCCCCGAGGCTTCAGGCTCATACCGTGCAGCACTGTCTCTGACAGCGGAGTTATACCGATTTTTCGCCCGGACGAGGTAATGATACAAAACGTTCTCAGCGGCGAACGAAAGCCTGTCGATGCCGTTATCGGGCTTGGCAAAAGCTCTGGCTCCGCTATATTCAACCCAAGGCTGCTGAAGCTGTAACAGCTGCCGTATTTTCATAGGACAAACCAAACAAGCAATACTATCAGAAGGAGACCAACATGAATATTCTAACGAAACTCATCTCCGGTATCAGGAAGCTCCTCACCGGAAGAATCGATTACATCAACGGGGCGGATACTCTGCCTCCGCCGCTCACCCGTCAGGAGGAAGAAGAGGTATTCGCCAAGCTCACCCAGAACGACCACAATGCCCGGAACTGTCTTATCGTCCACAATCTGCGCCTTGTGGTGTACATAGCCAAAAAATTCGAGTCCACAGGCATTGGTATCGAGGACCTCGTTTCTATCGGCACTATCGGTCTCATAAAAGCCGTGAACACCTTCTGTCCCACAAAGAATATAAAATTAGCTACTTACGCTTCGAGGTGCATCGAGAACGAGATTCTCATGTTCCTGAGAAAATCCTCCCAGTACCGCAACGACCTCTCTATCGACGAGCCCCTGAATATAGACTACGACGGCAACGAGCTTCTTCTCTCCGACATCCTCGGCACCGAGGACGACATCGTGAACAAGGGCATTGAAACAGAAGCCGAAAGAGAGATACTCCGCAGCGCAGTAGCCGGTCTCTGCGACAGGGAACGGGAAATAATGGAAATGCGTTTCGGGCTCATCGACGGCAAGGAAAAAACTCAGAAGGAGGTCGCAGAGCTCATCGGCATATCCCAGTCCTACATATCAAGGCTGGAAAAAAAGATAATCAAAAAGCTACGGGTAAAGCTGGAAAGCATTACCTGATGACTTCCCCTGCACTTGCAGGGGATTTTTTTCAGCAAAGCCAGTTTTTTCTTGCTCCGCTATTGAAAAAAACTTCGATTTCTGATATAATAAATGTATATATCTATTCGTAAGGAGCTTTTTTATGAAAAAATGGACTGTCGGTATGCCCGACAGGAACGCAGTGTCGAAGCTTATGCTCAGCTGCGGCGTCACCTCGCTGGCTGCTGCCGCTCTCGCTCAGAAGGGCTATTCCTCCCCGGAAGCTGTCATGCAGAGCCTTAACGTCAGCGAGCTCTCAGATCCCTTTCTGATTAAGGATATGCAGCAGGCTGCTGACGTTATCAACGAAGCCGTGAACGACGGCGAGCGTATCTGCATTTACGGCGATTACGACTGCGACGGTATACTCTCTACTGTTATCCTCTACTCTTATCTCTGCGAGATAGGCGCTGAGGTGACCTACTATATACCCGAACGCGAGGAGGGCTACGGTCTCAACAAAGAAGCCGTGGAACGCATCGCTCAGGACGGCGTTTCCCTTATCGTCACCGTAGATAACGGCATTTCCGCTATCGACGAGGCTGAATATATCTATGAGCTTGGCATGAGGCTCGTGGTCACCGACCACCACCAGCAGGGAGATTCGCTCCCAAGAGCAGAGGCTGTCGTGGATCCCCACAGGCGCGACTGCTTTTCGACCTTCAAGCTCATGTGCGGCGCCGGTATCGCTCTCAAGCTCGTGGCTGCCCTCGACGGCGGTGACTACACTATGGCACTGGAGCAGTTCGGCGACCTTGCCGCTATCGCTACCGTCGCCGACATCGTAAGCCTCACCGGCGAGAACCGCTTCCTTGTCTCCTATGGCATGGAGCTCATAAATAATACCGACCGTCCGGCGCTCATGGCTCTCAAGGACGTGTGCCAGATCTCGGGAAAGCCCGTAGACACGCGCTCCATAGGCTTTGGAATTGCTCCGAGGATAAATGCCTCCGGACGCTTCGGCTCTCCAAAGCGTGCCGCCGAGCTCTTTCTCAGTGAGGACTACGACGAGGCTCTTACCATTGCGACTGAGCTGGACAAGCTCAACGAACAGCGCAAATCCGCCGAGAACACCATTATCTCAGATATTTACAGAATGATCGACGCCGATCCTTCACTTCTACGCAGAAGGACTCTTTTCATTTGCGGAAAGGACTGGCACCACGGCGTTATAGGCATAGTCGCCGCAAGAATCATGGAGCAGTTCGGCAAGCCATGCTTCATCGCCTCGGAATCCAACGGCGAGATACGCGGCTCGGCACGCTCCTTTGGTGACTTCTCAGTGTTCGGAGCCCTATCCTACGCCGCTGAAGCTCTTGATAAATTCGGCGGTCATCCAGGCGCAGGAGGATTTACCGTTAAAAGCGGAATGGCAGACGATTTCGCCTCGCTTCTTGAAAAGTACGCCGCAGAGACTCACAAGCTCATGCCGGTGCTCACAGTCTCAGCTGACGCCGCTGTGACTCCCGCTGAGCTCACCGTGGAAAACGTAAAGGGACTCTCAGTCCTTGAACCCTTCGGCACCGACAACGAAAAGCCCCTGTTCTACATAGAGAACGCTCATATCACCGACATAGTCCCCCTGTCAGGCGGACTCCACACAAAGCTCCGTTTCAAGCTTGGCTACGGGCAGTTCGAGGCGCTTATGTTCAGAACTCCACCGGAAAAGCTCACCGTTGGCAAGGGTGACACTTGCGATATGATAGTCTCGCTGGGAATAAACGAATTCCGCGGCACCACCTCTGTCACCATGACAGTAAGCGATATGCGCCCCGGAAACTTCGAGCAGAGCCGCTACTTTGCCGCTAATTCAGCGTTTGAATCCTTCATGCGCGGCGAGGAGCTCCCGAAGAATTACTACCCGAGTATGCTCCCCGAACGCGATGCCGTAGTAAGGATATACACCGGCATACCGGCAGGCGGAATAAGCTCCGATACCCTTTACCTCAGACTGAACGATCCAAAAATAAATTACTGCAAATTCAATGTTGCGGTGGAGGCTCTGCGCCAGCTTGGACTGGTCAACGTTTCCTCCGCAAATTCCAATATCACAAGAGTCAAGGTGGATAAGCGTTCCGACCTTAACTCTGCTCCCGTCCTCGTCTCGCTCAAAGGCAGGATAGGCTGACATCCCGGCGTGCCGCAGCCGTTTTCGCGGTAAAGGAGACCTTTTATGAATGACGATATGAATCTTTCCATTACAGGCATGAATGAGGTCGAGGTACCTATCCCGGAGACCGCCCTCACCCAGAACCCCGAGGACTACCTCATGGATATTCCGGACTACAAGGACGATTTCACTATCGAAATGATAATCCAGAAGATACTCAGGGACGATAAGCAATACGACCTCAGCAAGATAATCTCCGCCTATGAGTTCGCTGCAAAGGCTCACGAGGGACAGAAGCGTTCCTCCGGTCAGGACTACATCATCCACCCGCTGGCTGTCGCATATATACTCCTTGAGCTGGGCATGGATACCGATACTATTTGTGCCGCCCTCCTCCACGATGTTGTGGAGGATACTCCCGCTACCCTCGAAGATCTCAAAAAGCGCTTCGGTCAGGACGTTGCCATGCTCGTGGACGGCGTCACAAAACTGAGCAAGATACCTATATTCACCAAGGAGGAACAGCAGGCTGAGAATATCCGAAAGATTCTCCTTGCCATGTCTCAGGACATAAGAGTTATGATAATCAAGCTCGCCGATCGCCTGCACAACATGAGGACTCTCAAATACCGTCCCACCGATAAGCAGCGCAACGTCGCCCTTGAGACCATGAATATCTACGCTCCTATCGCTCACCGCCTCGGTATACGCGCAATCAAGGAGGAACTTCAGGACCTCGCCTTCCACTACCTCGATCCCTATGCTTACTCCGAGATCGAGCACATCCTCGAAAACAAAAAAGAGGAACGCGAGGCTTTCATCGAAACTATCAAGAACCGCATAAACCAGCGCTTCAAATCAGAGGAATTCACCGAGCCTCCTCAGGTCGACGGCAGAGTAAAGAGCATTTACAGCATCTACCGAAAGATTTTCCTCAGCCACAAGAACATCGACGAGATCTACGACAAATATGCCGTAAGAATAATCGTTTCCACTATCGCTGAATGCTATAATGCCCTCGGCCTTATACATGATATGTTCCGTCCGCTGCCCAACCGCTTCAAGGACTACATCTCAACTCCCAAATCCAATATGTACCAGTCCCTGCACACCACCGTTCTCGGCAAGGAGGGCATCCCCTTCGAGGTGCAGATACGTACATGGGATATGCACGAGACCGCTGAATACGGTATCGCCGCCCACTGGAAGTACAAGGAAGGCATTCAGGGCAAGGACAAAATGGAACAGCGTCTTGCATGGGTGCGTCAGGTCATCGAGGCTCAGCAGACCTCCGACGACGTTGAGGAGATAGTCCGTATCATCAAGACCGATCTTGATCCCGAGGACATCGTCGTTATGACTCCCAAGGGTATGTCTGTGTCCCTTCCTATAAACTCCACAGTCATCGACTTCGCTTACCGCATCCACACCCAGATAGGTCACAAGACCGTCGGCGCAAAAGTGGACGGCAGGATAGTACCTCTGGACTATAAGCTCCAGACCGGTCAGATATGCGAGATAATCACCAGCAAGGATCCCGACAAGGGACCTAACCGTGCATGGCTCAACATCGTCCAGACAAACGAGGCTCGCTCCAAGATACGCTCGTGGTTCAAGAAGGAGCGCCGCGAGGAGAATATCGTTGAGGGCAAGGCTGAGCTGGAACGTGAATTCAAGCGTTACAGGATAAACCTTCAAGAATCCGAATACACAGCCTTCCTTGAGGACGATTTCAAACGCCACAACTGCGAGACTCTCGACGACTTCTACGCCTCTATCGGCTACGGCGGCGTGCTGCTCTCAAAGATAATCCCCCGCCTCAAGGACAAATACGAAAAACAGTACGTTCAGGCTATCGACAACGCTGCTCTCCAGCTGGTGCAGTCAAAATCCAACGGAAAGAGCAGTATAATCCTCGACCAGATAAACGATGTTGCCGTAAAATTCGCCCAGTGCTGCAACCCGCTCCCCGGCGATGAGATAGTCGGCTTCATAACCCGTGGCCACGGTATCTCCGTACACACCAAGAACTGCACGAACTACAAGGCTACCATACAGAGAGGCCTTCCTGAGGAACTCAACCGCTGGTGCGACATACAATGGTCAGAGAACAGCATTTCCCAGCTCCAGACAAGCTTCGAGGTGACTGCTACCGACCGAGTGGGACTCTTCTACGACATTTCAGCTGTCCTCATGGAGGCAAGAGTGCCTATCGTACACTCCGCTTCAAGAATACTGAAAAACGGCAATGCCCTCTTTGAGTGTACTATCGTCATCTCAAGCACAGAGCAGCTCAAAAACCTTTTCGATAAGCTCAGAAAAATAAACGGCGTTATTTCCGTTGACCGCGCTGCTGTATAACAGGAGGCTCATATGACTATATATACCCTTCAGCTGGGGGAGCTCGGCGCAAACTGCTATATCGTGGAGACTGCTCCCGGACGCTGTATCGCCGTAGACATCGGCGGCGACAGCGAATACTTCCTCCGCTTTATCAAGAATAAAAAGCTCCGCCTGAGAAAGATACTCCTCACCCACGGTCACTTCGACCACATCGGCGGCGTCGAGGAGGTAAGAAAGGCTACCGGCGCCGAGGTCTATATCCATACCGCGGACGTGAAAATGCTCTCCAGCGATATTTACTCCCTCCACAGGTACTCCGCTTGGGGAGAATTCGTCCCCGTCACCGACTGCACTGCCGTTTTCGGTGACTGCTGGATAAACGACGGTGACTGCTCATTCAGAGTCATCCACACCCCCGGGCACTCCCCCGGAAGCGTCTGCTATACCTGCGGCGGAGTAATGTTCTCCGGTGATACGGTCTTTCGCGGCTCCGTGGGCAGAACAGACTTCGAGGGCAGCAATCCCCTGAGCATGACTAATTCCCTCCGGAAGCTCTCACTGCTGGAGGAAGATTACAAGCTCCTCCCCGGTCACGGCGAGGCTTCAAGCCTTAGTTATGAAAAGCGCCTCAACCCCTACTTCACCCGCCTTAAAGGAGAATTATGAACGATAAAAATAAAATGCCGGTCGTTCTGATCGGCAATTCTTTTAAATACGAGATAGAGGCTACTCTCAAGATGTTTTTCCACGCTGACAGATTTGCCTTCTACGACAGCCTTTCCGAGGCTCCCACCGACGGAGATTTCATTGCTGCAGGTGTAGATACCGATCGTATATATGCAAAGGTAATGCTCTCAGGCGAACGTTCCTCCGCCGAGAAAAAAATGTCCCGGGAGGAGCTCTCGGACAAGGATACCACCGAGCACGAGCTCTGCCGCCTGATATATCACATTCTCTGCAAGCGCTCCGGTATCACACCGCCATGGGGACTGATGACCGGTATACGTCCTGTGAAAAAGGTGGTGGAGCTCATCCGTCATGGACTGGATAAGGACAGTATCTTCTCCGCACTCACCGAAAAATATGAGATCTCGCCGAAGAAATTGCAGCTTGCCTACGACACAGCTCTGAATCAGCTCCCTATCCTCGACCGTATCAAGAGCTCGGATGTGAGCCTCTATGTGTCTATCCCCTTTTGCCCTACAAGGTGCAGCTACTGCTCATTCGTTTCCCATTCTATGGATTCCGCAGTAAAGCTCATGCCGGAATACGTTGACGCTCTCTGCCGCGAGCTCGAAATAACAGGCAGTATCGTCCGCGAGACCGGCACTAAAATTGATACTGTCTATTTCGGCGGAGGCACTCCAACCTCCATATCCGCCGGGGACCTGAAAACTATCATGGAGACCGTAAGCAGGAACTTTGACCTTGACAACGTCCGTGAGTACAGCGTTGAAGCCGGCCGCCCCGACACCATAACCGAGGAAAAGCTCCGGGTGATAAAGGGCTGCGGCGCCGGAAGGATCTCCGTGAACCCCCAGACTCTCAACGACGATGTGCTGAAGGTCATCGGACGCCGCCACTCCGGCGAAGATTCCATAAAAGCCTTCGAGCTGGCAAGAAAAATAGGCTTCACCAATATCAATACCGACCTCATCGCAGGTCTGCCTACCGAGTCCGCCGAAAGCTTCCGCAATACCATACGGCGCATGACAGAGCTTTCCCCCGAAAGCATTACTGTCCACGCGCTTACGATAAAACGTGCCGCCGACCTGTTTGAAACAGGCAGCGCCTATACCGGAAACCCTGCCGCAGAAATGGTGGATCACAGCATCGAGGCTCTTATGAACTGCGGCTACCTGCCCTACTATATGTACCGCCAGAAGAACACTATCGACAATCTTGAAAACGTGGGCTACGCCAAAAAAGGCTTCGAGAGCTACTACAATATCTTCATCATGGACGAGACTCAGACTATTCTCGGCGCAGGCTGCGCTGCATCCACAAAGCTCGTCTACCCCGGCGGAAAAATACAGCGTATCCACAACTATAAATTCCCGTATGAGTACATCCGCCGCTTCGATCAGCTCATGGATAAGAAAAAAGAGGTCACAGAATGCTTACAAAGAATCAAGTCTGTACAGCCGAAATAACTGATATTACCTCCGAGGGCAGCGGTGTCTGCCGCGTGGACGGCTTCACCGTTTTCGTACCCGATACCGCCGTAGGAGACGTCATTGAGGTGCGTATCGTCAAGGTGCTGAAAAGCTACGCTTTCGGCATTATCGAAAAGCTCATAACGCCCTCCCCTGACCGCGTTTCTCCGGAATGTCCCCAGTACAAAAAATGCGGAGGCTGTGTCTTCAGGCACATCTCATACGAGGCTGAATGCAAGGTCAAGGACAATATCGTAAGGGACGCTTTCAGGCGTATCGGCGGTCTCGACATACATACAGACAGCTTTATTTCTGCCGATAATACCAAGAGATACCGCAACAAGGCTCAGTACCCCCTCGCCGTTCAGGACAGCAAGGCTGTGTGCGGCTTCTATGCTCCAAGAAGTCACAGAGTCATACCTATCGTAGACTGTCCTCTCCAGCCGGAAAAATTCTCGGATATAGTGAGAATCTCCCTCGATTACATAAACAGCCATAAGCTCTCCGTCTACGATGAGTCCTCCCATACCGGCATACTAAGACATATTTATATCCGCGAGGGAGCTCATTCCGGTCAGATAATGGTATGCTTCGTGGTCAAGAAGGAATATTCCCGTCAGTTACAGCAACTCGCACATATCATCCACCACGAGGTAGAGGGCATTTCCAGCATAGTTATGAATATCAACCCCGATGATACCAACGTCATCCTCGGCAATAAGTGGGTGAACCTTTACGGCAGCGACGAGATCGAGGATACCATGTGCGGAAACAAGATCATTATCTCGCCACCCTCATTCTATCAGGTCAATACCGTTCAGGCTGAAAAGCTCTACGCTAAAGCGCTTGAGTACGCCTCTCCCTCCCCAACTGACACTATCGCGGACCTCTACTGCGGCGTAGGTACTATCGGTCTTTCCATGGCTTCCGAAGCTGCCTCGGTAGTGGGTGTGGAAATAATCCCTGAGGCTATCGAGAATGCCAAGCGCAACGCCAAGGTTAACGAGATATACAACGCAGAATTCTACTGCGGAGATGCCGGAAAGGTCTTTTCAGAGCTGCGGAAAAACGGCTGCTCACCGGATATTATCGTGGTCGATCCGCCGAGAAAGGGCTGCTCACCGAAGACACTTGAGGTCATCGTGGAAGCCGCTCCGGAAAAGATAATCATGATCTCCTGCAATCCCTCAACTGCCGCACGTGATGCAAAGTGGCTCTCAGAGAATGGCTACAAAGCGGAAAAAGTCTGCGGTGCTGATCTTTTCCCGAGAACAAGACACGTTGAGTGCGTAGTTTTGCTGACAAGGCAGAAATCCTAAAATGCCGATTTATCGCGGATAATTGGCGTTTTACCGTTCCAAAAACAACCAAATTAAGCACTCATTTTCTGTATGTGGGAACACGTAATATCACCTGCAGAGATACAGACAGCATTTCGGCGCACTCGCTAACCAAAACAGTAGTTTTAAGCACTCGATTTTTAGTACTTAAAACTGCTGTTTGTAACTTTTAAGTGTGCAGAAATGCTGTCGCCCATTAAAAAGCTCGTAAAATAGAGAAAAACAAGACTAGTCAAAAATTGCGATTGAAAGGTAGGGTTGAGTGCGTGTAAAAGTTACCGCATAGAAAGGACATAAATATGGTTACTGTTACAATTGAAGATGGTAAATTTGTCATTCACGGTTCTTTTGATTTTGGATATATGGGCATCTATCATGATGACGAAATCCTTATTCTTCGCACCCCCGCAGAGGTGCGCAAATGGGAAACAGCAAGTGCAGCTCTGGATACAAAAACTTGCTCCGATGATGACATTGCCGCATTCCTGTCGGCACATCTCAATGCATGGGAAGAAAAGGTGCAGCAGAATAAAAAGCGCATTAATGATAACTTCCTTGTGCGGATTTTTGAAGATCTGGAGGCATGTGCCTATCCCTTCTGGGAAACGGAGGGACTGTATGTTCCGGAGCTTATGCCGGAGGATCCGGAGTCTCTTTATGACGGACATGAAGACGAAATGTCCGTACTGGAGGATGCATTTAACAGTTCCCCGAATGACGGCAGCAACGAGAAACCGGACGCGGAAGCTGCACTCCGGAGGATGTATCCGATGTTCCGTTTTGATGCGTTTCTTGCAAGTCTGAAACCGGACTGCATGAGCCTCAGTGACGGGCGGATTACGTTCCAATGTACAGATGGCTTTGGAGCAGCGGTTGCATGCGGCGCGTATGATTCGCTTGACAGCGACCTTGTCTTTAACGACTGGCACAACTTCTGAAAGCAGAAAGTAGCTACGCACTGTTGAAAACTAGTGATGCGGGCAGACATTACATTCCCCAAGCTGCGATTCGCGTGTTTGCAAAATGGCGTTGAGTGTGGGGAAATGTTATCAATAAAAGGAGGAATCCATATGCCTGAAAACATCAATTTGCTCGATATCAGCGAAATGCTCAAACTGCTCAGAGGCCAATATCCTGTACGCCATATCAGAAGATCGCAGTATGATCCGCCGGAATTTGATGTTCCGACTGAAATATATGTTGTGCTGAATGAATATGTATATCAGGATGCCGGCTGCAAGCCTGTGTTTCAGGAGGCTTTGACTGTATTGTTTTCAGGTAATGCAGAAGATGTTTTTCTTGGTGCTCTGTATTATGATTACTGCCTTAGCAAAGAAAAAAACAAAACTGCAAGTTTTTCTATTGATACTGAGAAGATGTTCCCGCTTCTAAAAGACGGAATCAGACGGAACAAAAACGGATTGATGCATAGAAACGCGTTCCTGTCTGGCTGTGATGACAGTTGTATGGATTGGCTCACAAAATTATGTTCACGTTATAACAAAGAGTACGGTTTTTCTCTGCTGCACAATGAATAATCCATGCACCACTGAATGACCAGTGATGCGGGCAGACATTCCAATCCAAAAGTTGCGGTTCGGGTGTTTGCAAAACAAGGCTGCGTGTGGGGAAAGGTTGTCGATATAATGAATGTAACACAAATCATAAAGAACAGGAGTTAGAAAAATGCTCAGGCTTAGACCATTCAGAAAGAATGATGCTAAAACAATTATTACATGTACAAACAAAAAGGAAGAATTCTATAAGTGGTCAGCCGGAATTCTGGGTGAATATCCTGTTACCGAAAACCGCTTGCTTGACGCAACATCAGGCAGAGAAGATAACGACAGGTATTTTCCGTTTACTGCTTTTGATGAAAGCGGAATTGTCGGATTTTTTACAGCGAGAGTACGTCCTGAAGAAGATGATAAAAAACTCCGTTTCGGTTATGTTATTGTCAATCCTTTAAAAAGAGGAACGGGATATGGAAAACAGATGATTATGCTCGGTTTGAAATTTGCATTTGAGATATATGGAGCTGATTCTGTCAGCCTTGGTGTCTTTGAAAACAACAAACAGGCTTATTATTGCTATAAAAGCGTAGGATTTGAAGAAAACGGAGTGCGAGAGGAATATAATCTTTGCGGTGAAACATGGATTGATATTGATTTGGAAATTAAAAAAGAGACATATTTCGCAAAGGAAAATCAGCATGACCGTTAAT